>Ga0335075_10002778_pt1 | contig 27963 bp, 30 predicted proteins | sample Lox_Sample_24_FD_206723 | JGI IMG/M metagenome (GOLD analysis project Ga0335075, IMG submission 206723) | Soil microbial communities from Loxahatchee National Wildlife Refuge, Florida, United States - Lox_Sample_2.4 | ecosystem: Environmental > Terrestrial > Soil > Wetlands | place: USA...
TGTTAACGACCAGGCGGTAATAACCAAACTCGACGACATCCTGGACACCGATATGAAATCACTAAAAGCCGACAAGCACATGACGATGTGTGCGCCCTCGTTCCGTCGGGGTGAAATGGACTCGGCGAGTTCATTTGTCTTGGGCCGGATGTCGAACAATCCTGCAACTTCCGCCTATTTGGAATATTCTGCGTGGAAGTTCGATCTGCGCAAGTCTGGTGAGTCCCCCTCTGTGAATGCGGCCAGAGGGACGAGAGTTCATATGCTAGACCACGCCGGCGGAGAATTCGATGCTCGGACCATATATGAATGCTTGGGGTACGAAGTAAACCTAAATGGCGCGTCCTTCGTGCTGTCCTCAGGTCTTTGGTATCAGGCCGATGGCAGCTTTACCGCCGGAATACAGACTGCAATCTCTTCGTTGAAGGCGACAAACGTAGCTTTGCCGAATGCAAATCCGGGTGAAAGTGAAGGCGATTACAACTCCAGGTGTTGCAAGGTGTCCAACCTGATGCTCATGGACAAGCGAATCGTCCACTTTGGCGGCAAGCAGTCGAAGTTCGAATTCTGCGACTTCTTGCACCTCAAGAAGAGAACCCTCTTCTGTGCGAAAATCCCGACGAGTTCTAGCGATTGCAGCCATTTGACCGAGCAGAGTAGACGAACGCTGGAACTGTTCTTTAGCCGAGATCCCGGCTTCCGCCAGAAAGCAAAAAAAATAGTGACCAAATACCACCCCGGCGTTGATACTTCGTGGCTGGATTCTCGTCCGAGGTCGGGAGACTGGAGGATGTGCTTAGTGCTGATCGGGAAAGCCGTCCAAGATCTTCCCCTTTTCGCCCGCTGCAGCGTCGCTCGACTCGCGAAGTACTGCGATGAACATGGGCATCCGTTCTATGTTCAATCGGTCTAACCACGGGCCGGTCAAAGATATCTCCGACACTCTTGGGTGCAATCGATGCCTGCCTCGAAAGACGTCTTGCTGCAATTGCCCGGCGTGGTTCGGAACTTATGGGAAGCGCAACAGGCTCTGGCACGCCATTACTCGGATACTGGCTTGAGATTTACCCTAGATGGGCGTTTGGTTGGAGACATCGCGGAAGCCTTAGCGCTGAAGCATTTCGATCTCGTGTTACCGACAAAGCGAACGGGAGGCGTTGACGCACTCACCAAGACCACGCGAAGAACCGTCCAGGTCAAGGCAACCGGAAAAGGGGGGTCAGGACCGGCCTTTAGCCCTGGAGAAGGAGTTGCTGATTATTTGCTCTTCTTTTGTATTGATTTCGACTCCAACATAGCCTCGGTCGTCTACAATGGCCCGGAGGCGCCGATTCGGGCTCTACTGCCGAAAGCGGGTTGGGTGGGGACAAAACGGGTAGCTCTCGCCGATATTGTCCGACTGGCCAAGAAAGTACCGGAGTATCAGGCCCTTCCACACGCCCTATCACATGACAGTAACGTTTGACCAGACATATGCAACGCAGCCTGAGGGCATAGGGCGGATCGATCGCCGCTATATAAGGCCTGCCATTCGCGCGTCGAGTCAGCAGACTGGTACCTGAAGAGGCTCACATATAGGTGCGTGCCGGGAACGATACCCGATGGCTCCGCCCACCAGAGAGTGGAAACGTGTTCTGCAGTCGGAGCATTTGGCGCCTCAGCGCCTGAGCTAGACAACCAGGACGGTTCGCGTTGGAATTTCACAAAGGGGGCTTCTATGACAGAGACGCCAGCTGACACGATGCAGTTTGGATCAGCCGTAAGCATTCGTGTGTACTCACTCGAACTGCTGAACGGGTCATTGTTTGAACAGATGCTCGCACGTAAAGAGGAGCGCGAAACGCTACCAAAGCAACCCATCACTGCGTTACTGCTGGCAGCGGCTTCTAGCGAAGCCTTTCTCAACGAATTCTGCGAGTACGTTCCATTAATCTATCAAGCACATCGCGTTGCAATGCCGCCTGCTCTCGCATCGTGCGTGGATATTTTGAACGACCTAGAAGGATCACGGATCTCTGTCACCACGAAATATCTGTATGCGTCACGCGTCCTTGGCGACAAAGGTTTTAATGCTGGCCAAAATCCTTACCAAGATTTCAGGCTGTTAGTGGACCTTCGAAACGCGATTATGCATATGAGGGTAGCGCGCGATAATGTTGCCAGGCGCGCCACCGATGTACTGATAGGACGAGGACTCGCCAGACCCGCAATCGCCCCGACTCTGTCGTGGTTCGATTGCCTCAAGACCTCGGCAGTCGCTCAGTGGGCTCACGAGTCTGCGTTTGCACTCATTGTGTCATTTCTGCAGATGGTGCCAGCGCCTGAGCCGATCGACCCACTGCTGGGCTATCGTTCCTATTTTTCCCGACCAAAGACAGCCTGAGCAGGCGCAGACCTACCGCGCAAAAGGACCTACTGTGCGAACAGCCTCCATAGGGCGCTTACCGTGAGTGAACCCACGGAACCACAGGGCCAGCCGCTACCGGCGTGGGTAAACATACTCCGTACCGCGATTGAGTTTGGTCCCAAAATGGCAATAACGGTCGGCGCGGCGTGCTACGGCGTGGGCCTGCTGGTAGTCAGCAGCCACCTAGCCGCCCTCGGGGTCTATTCCACAGACCTTCTTCGGACAGAATACGTCCTCGCAGGCGCGGCGTTTTGCGTGCTAACGCTTTGCGCAGCCGTAGCCTCGCATTATTTTATTGCTTCTGTTAAGCATTCGTTCGATCTATGGAAGAAGAAAAGTCGTTGGCGCGCACTGTTCCAGTTGGGTGTAACAGTTGGTGGAAGTCCTTACCTTTTCACGCTTGCTCTTGAGCTCATATCCACGCCGAATTTTGCGTCTTATGCCAACTGGCGCATGTGGCTAACGCTCGGCATAGCCACATTTTCTTACGCGACAGCGCGAAATGTGCTCAGGATGTTTCGGCAGGTTTGGACCACGACTTTACGAAATGGAGATGAGAGAGTCCGGATGGGACATTGGTGGGAGCTGGTGTGGAATCTCATAATACTGTTCGCCAGTATTGGCGTGTACACGGAACAGGTCTATCCGCATCTGCTGCTCCAGTATGGCGGCGGCTACGCCGGCGCAGTGTTCCTTCTGCCAACCGAGAACGGTAGACGCGTTGCCGTTCTCACGGGATTGCCATTTCAGCCAGACGGTTCGATCGGACCGGTACAGCTATTGCTGGAAAATGACCAAGGCTACACCGTTGCAACGATGGGCGGAGCGCGCGCCGTAAGTGTCGCCCGTGATCTTGTAGACGGCGTAGTGAGATACAAGACTCGCTACAAGGTGAGCGGTAAAGGCACCGTAATTCCCGTGCTGCCGCGCCCACTTACTCCAGCCCCACCGGGTGCGCGGTCGCAAAGGCCGCCCCACGCGTGAGAAGTCCCCAGCGCAGACTAACATTTTCCTGTTTCGCGCATGGAATGCCGCTCTGCGCCGCGGCGTCACCGGTCCGGAACATGCCCCCGACTCCGCGACAAAATGGGGGCCTTCAGTCCCAACCGCATCTGGACCACCCGCTTGCGTGGGAGGTGGCCCCGCGCCGCTTCGGGCGGCTCGGTCGTGGTGGCGGCTGCAATGAAGGCCTCGATGGCGGCGGCGGAGATGAATCGCCGTCGACCAATCGGCACGCTGGGGAGCCGCCCGTCTCGTAGCAGATGGTATACGGAGTTTCGCGAAATGCCCCCGAGCAGCTCTCGCGCCTCCTCGATGGAGTACAGATCCTTCGTCGTGATCATCGGCAGCCCCGCTGACCGTGGGAAACCAGCCCGGGAATCACTCTAGCCGAAGCAGGTCGTGTTAAGCACGCTGTATATCGAGTGCGTTTACAGAGAAATGCATACCCATCGGGACAAAACATCGGGGGGCGCAGGGCCCCGACGCGCCGGATCAAACGAGCTCGAGCCTCACCTCTCGGCCTACCACAGCGGCGGCGCGACGCAGTGTAGCCAGCGTCACACTGTCGTTATCCGGATCGAGGAGCCGATCCAGCTGGATGCGGCTCGTCCGCATGCGCTTGGCCATTTCGGCCTTCGTCAGCTTCCGTTCCTTCATCGCCTGCTCGAGCTGCAATGCGAGAACTCGCTTGATGGCGGTCGTCTGGACGTCCTCGTAGATTCCCTCCTCCTTGAGGAAGGAATCCAGGCTGCTGCCAATGTGCGGATTCTTCGATCTCCGGGGCTTGGTCATTTCTTCACCTCCTTCATGCGCTTGCGTGCAATGTCCAGATCCCCTGGCGGTGTCTTTTGGGTCTTTTTGATGAATCCATGCAGCAGCACCATCTGGTTGTCGTGCAACGTGAATATCACTCTGGCTATCCGCCGCGTTGCCAGCGTGCTCCGAACCTCCCAGAGGCCGAGCCCCAGAGGAGCGCAGGTCGGTTTGCCAACCGGCCAGCCGTATTCGACCGTGGCGATGTCGGCACCGATGATCCGCCGGTCCTCACGCGGCAGGGCGAGGATGAAATCCCGCACCGGCTCCGCGCCTTGCGGGGTCCGATAGAAGGCGGCCGGGATGATCTTCTTGAGCGCAACCAACCCGTCCCCCTTCAACCGCCAGTATGTATCAAAAATGGTACATAGTCAACGGGACAACCGGCGAGCCTCTCCGAGAGGTCGAACTTGCCGGCCGCTCGTCGCGCCTTGCTTCGCGACCACGACTCAAACGATTTGAACCTTGGCGAGGCGCTCACTGGCCTGGTCGAAAACCAGATGCCCGTAGTGCTTCTCGATCATCTGAAGGGACGTGCCGACGATCTTCGACACCTCGAGAGTACTCACCCCATCCAGCAGGGCTTGGGTGATGAAGCTGTGGCGCAGGGTGTAGAGGCAGGTATTCGCGGGAAGACCTGCCGCGACAGCGGCTCGCTTCACGAGCTCGTCCCAATCGCTGTGGGCCCATGGCTTGCCGTCATCGCGGACCAGTAGGTAGGCCGTCGGCAGCTTGTCGCGCGAAAGACGCTGGAAGAGCTCGATGGCCGCGGGAGCCAAAGGGATCGTCCTACTGCCCGTCTTTCCGGAAACCGCGAGAGTTCGCGTCCGAACGTCGAACGCGCCGCGGCGCGCGCTCGTGAGCTCGCCGGCTCGACAGCCGGTGTACATGGCTGCTTCGATGAGGTCGCGGGCGCCGCCGATTGCGTGTGCGCGCAGTGCCCGCCGCTGTGAGAGGTCGAGAAATAGCTCGCGCCGCTGCGCCGCGCCCTTGAGTGGCGCCACGAGCGCCCATTCCTGGGCGGCGATAGGGCTGACCTTCCTGTCAGCCACGGCCTTATTCAATGCGGCCTTCAAAGCCGTCAGGGTGCGGTTAGCCGCGGCTTTGGACAGGCCCGCGGCAACCAGCTCCAGGTGCCATGCTTTGAGACGCGGCGTACGCAGCTTGGAGATCGGCAGGTTGGCGATTTCGTGAGGCTCCGCCTCCCATTTGCGCCGCTTCGCCCGGGTGCTCGGTTGAACAGACGGTTTCGGCAACGGGTCGCCTGGCTGCCCCACGCCACGGCTCTTGGGTCCGAACTCTGCATCGGCAGCAGTGCCGTAAACGGTGCGACGGAACCGCATATGAGCATCGTGGGCAGCGTCCATGCGCCCTTCGGTCCGCAGTGCTCGCACGTAAGCCATGCACGCCATCTCGATCGTGGTCGGCTTGCCATCATCGTCGTGGCTCTCGATGCCTTGCTCGAGATCCCGGAACCACGTTTCCGCAGCAACCTTGGCCTCATCGAAATCGAAGACCTCAGTGCACTCGCCGAGCGCCTGGTAACGGCGGGCGCCGGACTCATCGCGAAAGCGCGCGATCCAAGCTCCGGGACTTCCCTCCGTCAGCTTCCGCAGGCCGAGATGCCGATCGCGCGCGAGCTTGTACCAGTAAGGCTCGCGGCGGATGCCGAGTGCTTCGCGTCCGCGCTTGGTGTCGATTCGTGCCATGGATGGCGCCTCCGGCTGTCCTATCGAGTACGGCAAAAGTACGGCATAAGTACGGCAAAGTATGCCTCGAACAGCCGAAAACAACTAGGTACTGAAATGCCTTCTTTTCAAGTATTTCAGATACATAGACCAACATGGAGGGACGTCAAAATACCCCGAAACTGCTTTCACACGGCAGGGGCCACTGGTTCGATCCAATACCGCGCACCGGGAAGCCGGTTACGTGTTCTGAGCCGTCGCAGCCGCGGCCGAAGGCTTAGCCCTCAGCGAGAGGTGCGGTCACGTGCTTTCAGCGTCCAAGGATGACGTCGATGCCGGCGAGAATCAGCTCGAATCTGCGCCGCGGCAGCTTTCTGACCCGGTCGGTGAGTTGCTGTTTATCGAGCGCGATGATCAGCGATACGTTGGCAACTGAATCCTGCTCAAGTCCGGTTTCCGAGCGAGGCAACAGCACGTTGCCCGGTGCCTCGGCCCACTTCAGATTGCTGGTCACAGGCACGCACACCACAGTCCCGATGCGGCTGCGGTTGAATGCGTTGCACTGAACGACGACAACAGGGCGCCGGTATCCAGGCGCGGAACCGATGGGCTCCTCGAGGTCGGCCCACCAGACCTCCGCTTGCTCGATTACCACTCGACGCGCCGGAGTACGTTCCGCCCAGCACGCCTGACGAACTCGTCGCGCCCGTCCCCTACATCGGTAACAACCCGATCCATCTGCTCGGTTATGCGGTCCGGTGCATGGCGTCCTAGAAATTCGCTCAGCGCGCGGCTGTATACCTCACTGCGGGAAGCTTTGAGCTCTTTCGCCAGCGATTCCGCCTCTGCGAAAACCTCGTCCGGGATGGATACCGCTACTTTCATACCACAAGTATTACCGGCGGCCGTCACACTGTCAAGCGCCGGCCGGAGCACCCCGCGCCTTGGTACAGGGAGGCAGGCCTCTCAAGGCTGTAACACGGACTTTAGCCTGGAACGGATTGTCCGCGCACTCGACCCGGCCTGTCGCGAGCGATTCGCGGAGGAGCATTTCTCAGCGAATAGAATGCTTTCTGCGCGAGTTATGGCTGCGGCCCCTTCCACTCCCACGGATTGAGAATCGCAACGCCGGTTGGCTCGAAATCCTCGACATTCCGCGTCACGACCGTCATGCCGTGGATCAGCGCAGTGGCGGCGATCAGAGCATCCCGCTCCGGCCGTGGATCTGGAATGTGCAGCTTTGCACAACATCGAGCGACCGCGGCATCGATCGGCAGGACGCGTCCCCCGAAAGTCGGCAGAACGTGCCCGTCCATCCACGCCCGCATGACCGCTCCTTGCGCGGCATCACGCCGCTCGAGGCGCAGGACACCTCGCTCGAGCTCAAGAACGCTGATGGCGGATAAAAATGTCTCAGTCGGTGCCACCGTGGCGCTCCATGCGGCAACGTTGGGGTGCGCTTTGCCAGCTTTGACTTTGCGCAGCTCGGAGACGACATCCGTATCGAGCAAGTACATCAGTCCAGATCCACCGGCTTCGATAACGGTCCACGCAATCGGGAAGGCTCGAACTCGATGTCCTCGGCGCCGGGAGTGGCAAGCAGATCCCCGAGGGTATGAGATCCGAAGGATTCGCCGGCGAGCTTCTGGTACTCCTCGAAGGTGAGCAGCACGTGCGCCGGACGACCCCGGTCAGTGATGAAAACCGGCCCCTTGCGCGCGGCTTGCTTCGCGCGGCTGGTGTCTTGGTTGAACTCGCGACTGGAAAGTGTGGTGATAGCCATGGCCCTGGCCTCCCGATCTAATGTATAAACGTTACTACATTTGATCGGCCGGTGCAAGTCCAGAGCAAATTCCCCCGATGAGCGGGCCAGATCAGCCGCCCGCATGGCGCAACCCGAGCCGCATGGGCCCTTTCAAGGCTATAACGCGGGTTCGAATCCCGCAGGGAGCGCCATATTAGAATGTAGCCATGGAATCGAAGGTTGCCAGAGACTCCCGATCGGCACTGATTGCCGCCATCCGGCAGCTCACGGCTGAGGAGCGGCTGCAGGCGTTCATGCGGCATTGCCGGCTGATGATGGCCCTTCACCGTGCCGGGCGGGCTCGTTCCAGCGAACGGCAGCTCAAACCGTGAGAACCAAGGGCCCCGGCGAGTCGGCTCTATTGATGCTAGATGCCGTCGCAGTGTTGCGGGGTCAGGGCGTGGGATATGCCCTTGTCGGCGCCATGGCGGGTTCCGTTCATGGGGTTGTGCGCGCAAGCCTGGACGCAGATGCCCTGCTGTCCATGCCGCTCTCCGCCCTGACGGGTCTCGAACGCACTTTCCAAGCGGCTGGCTTTCAGACAGTGCTCCGGCGCGGTGATGTAGATGATCCCATCAGCTCTCTGTTGGAGCTGAGAGACCAGTTTGGCAACCGTGTCGACCTGCTCGTCGGCCTGCGGGGGCTCGAAGACGCCGCCTTCACCAGGGCGATTGAGGTTGTATTCGAGGGAGAGGCCTTGCGAGTGGTCAGTCGGGAGGACTTCATCGCCATGAAGGTGTTTGCCGGCGGACCGCAGGATATTGCGGACGCAGCCAATGCGCTCGAGGTTGCGGCGGGCTCCGTCGATCTGCTGCTTCTGCGTCGGCTCGCGGACCGGTTTGGGCGCGCTACCGCCGCCTCTCTCGAGGCATTGCTGGCCAGCACTGAGTGACCGCTACGAAGCATGAAATTACCGTTCGACACGAGCTGCATCGGCGTTCCTTGACCGTTCGCCGAACGGAACTGCTGACGCCCCAGATGCTGCGGTTGACCCTGGGAGGCGAAGGCCTCGCTGGTTTCCTCAGTCGGCCGGCAGCCTGGCAAATATTGACATCTATTGCCAGGTGGATAGGATGTAAGCAACCCGCACCCAATATCCCCGAGGGAGGCTCTTCCATGAGCAGCAGCCTGAACGTCCAACTGACCGATGCACTACGCAAATACGTGGACGAGCGAGCCAGCGACAAGGACGTCTACGCCACGCCGAGCGAATACATTCGCGACCTCATTCGCCAGGATATGCAGGATCACGCCGTGGCGACAAGCATCGTCGAAGGGCTCGATGACGTGGGCAAGAGCCGCTTCTCCACGCAATCGATTCTCGACATCGATGGCGAAGACTGAGCGGCGGTGGCGAGCAAGCGCTACATCCTGACACTGAAGGCCGCGAACGATCTGCGGGAAGCGCGCACCTGGTCCCGCGCGCGATGGGGTAAATCACTCACCCGCCGCTATTTCGAAGACCTGCACAAAGGCGCTGAGTACGTCGCAGAGAATTGTCATAGGCTCCGCGCTCGCAATGAGCTCTTGGGCGATACCCCTCTGCACGTCCACCGGATACGGGAACATTATCTGGTCTACGAGCCTCTGAGTTCCGACGTCATCGCCGTAGTCGCCGTCATTCGGCAGGGTCGTGACCTGCCAGCCATCCTCCGCAAATGGTCCGGTTCCATACGGCGAGAGCTCGCCGACGTTCGCTCGCGGATTGAGCGCGGGAAGATCAAAATACCTCGAGGCCCGGGCAAAAAAAAGCGCACCAGGCGCTCAAGGAGCTCGGCGTAACTTTCCTTCCTCCAGAACCCTATGACACAGCCCACTCCCTGAAAAATGACGAAGATTCTCTTGTTTCGCATCGCGCAGGATCTGAGCGCCAGGCTTGCATCGGAACTTTCCCGCGCCGGGTACGACGTTGCGACGCCGGAGAGCGCCGATGTGCGTACGGTTCTTCAGCATCAACCTGATCTGATCCTGCTGCAGACGGACGTAAGAACGCTCGACTGCTGTGGTCTTCTCACTCAGCTCAAGGGCAATGACACCACGGCGCCGGTGAAGGTAATTCTTCTCGCCGACGGCGGCCCTTTGGAGCGCAGTCATGCTCTCGACCTGGGCGCGGACGACGTCCTGAGTATTCCCTTTGAGTTCGTTGAGCTCTTTGCCCGAATCCGGGCGCAGGTCCGCGAGAAAGCACCGGATGATCGTTTGCGCTTGGAGGCGCTCGATGCCAAGAGAAAGGAGCTCGAAGCCGAGGCGGCCTTGGCCACGATCGTGGCGGAGAAGGAAACCGGGAAGAAACGCTGGGTCGTACTCGGCGTGGTAGCCGCTCTAGCAGTGGTAGGCGTTGCGATCACCGTGCGGAACGCTCAGCTGAGCCGCAAGTCAAGCGCGAGCCTGGTCTTGCAGCTGGGGAGTCTGCGCTCGGAGATACTTACCCAGGACCAGCTTCTCGAGCGCGCGCAAAAGAGCCGGGAGGCATTCGACAAGCAGACAGACGCCCGCATCGGAAAGCTCGAGAACGAGTCGCGCGTCGCAGAAAGGATCGTCCAGGATTATTCGGATAGCGTTTGTCTGATCTACGTGGTGCTGGGCTTTCGACACAGGGAGACCGGCGCTGTGCTCAGGTTCAAGGGTATTGACGCGAATGGAAACCCGGTCACCGACGGGAGCGGACATCTGATTGTCACCACGGGTGGCGACGGGCCGCCTGTGCATCTGGATGTGTTTGGCAGTGGCTTTCTGGTCGATGCCGCCGGCCACATCCTCACCAATCACCACGTACTCGAACCGTGGTGGCACAACGCTCGGGAGATCCCCGTACCCACCGATACTTTCGAGCCGACCGTCCTGTCCATGCAGGCTTACTTCCCGGGTAACGCAACGCCGATGCCCCTCCACGTACAGAGCGTCAGCGAGGACGTTGATCTTGGGCTGGCATCAGTCGATCTGCCTGCGAGCCATCCGCGGCCTGTTACCATCGATCATCAGGGCGCGATTTCGGGCGCCCCGGTCGTCTTGATTGGATACCCCACGGGACTCGACGGGATTCTTGCACGTATCGACGAGCCCACGCTCAAACGGATCGCACGAGTAGCCGGGAACGACACGGAAGGTCTTTTGCGGGAGCTTGCACGAAGAAAGCTGATCCGTCCGTTGGTAACGCAAGGCCATCTTGGCGTTGTTGGTCCCGATCGACTCGTCTACGATGCGCAAACAACTTCTGGCGGGTCCGGTGGACCTCTATTCGATGCCAGCGGAAAAGTGATCGGAGTGAACTTCGCGACCCTGTCGGGCTTCTCTGGCTCAAATTTCGCCGTCCCCATCTCACGTGCCGCAGAGATGCTCGAAGGGACAAAATCAGCCGAAGTAGCACGTTGATGCCGATTTCGGCAGGCGTTGCCGTCGCAACGGCAGATGTTTGCACCCGGCGCGCTCATCCATTCACGGTCAACACGGTACGTCGAGTGCTGTCGGCCCAAGACCACGCGTCCTGAACCTGCGACAACGGCGTGGGCCGCGTCGCAATCTTGAAGCCAGCCGGTACCGCGGCGTTCAGCAGATCGGCGACGACGCCGAGAAAGCGGTCACGGGGAACACTACCGATGCCGCTGCCCATCAGCTCGATCGCCGAAGCACGCAGCACCGCGCTCGGCAGCGAGATGTTCGGCCCGCTGATCGCGCCGATCTGGACGAAGCGGAGAGGCACTCCATCCTCACTGACCTTGGCGGCGGCAGTCAGAAGACGTTCGGCGCTTTTGCCCCACAGATAGTCGATGACGACGTCCACCCCTCGGGCGAATTGCGTTTTGAAGCTCTGCTCCAAGGCCTCCTCGTCCTCGACGAGCGGCACGGTCACATCGGCGCCGAGTGCAGCGACCTCCCGCAGTGCCTCGACATTGCGCCCTGTGGCGATAATCCTCTTCGCGCCGAGATGCCTGGCGATCTGTATCGCGAGACGGCCCGCAGTGCCGGTGGCACCGTTCACCAGCACCGTCTCGCCCGGTTTGAGCTTCGCACGCTCCGTGTACGCGACCCAGGAGGACATGCCTGGGTTGGCGATTGCGGCGGCGGTGATGTCATCCAAGGCGGAGGGCAAAGGCAGACAGTGCGCAGCGGGCGCTACGGTCTGCTCTGCCATGCCGCCGTACGGCGCGCGCGGCAGCGCGAAATAGACCCGGCTACCGTCGTCCAGGCTCCCCACGCCGTCAACGCCCACGATGAAAGGAAACTGGCCCGAGGAACTGTAGTGCACGCCGGCGGCCCGGCTCTTGGTCACCGGGCTGATTGCGGCCGCAGTGACGCGGATGCGGTATTCGTCGGCAGCGGGCTCCGGTACGGGGAAATCTCCGTAGATGGGCGGCTCAGCGGGCGCCCGAACGATAGCGGCTTTCATGGGTGACTCACTTGAGTGTAATATGCACTCAATTGATCATAGGCCATCAGAGGAAATAGTGCAAGATACACATATCTCGGCCCAGCTGAGGGTATTGCACGGCGCACTGCTCAGCATCGTCAGCGCCATGAACCGTCCGCAGCGCGACGAAGAACTCATCAAACAGGCGCGGATTCGCCTTGATCGCGCGCTATTCCCCCTGCTGGTTGTAATCGAGCGGGTGGGTCCGATCGGTGTGGTGGACCTGGCTGACCGTGTAGGACGCGACTACACTACGGTAAGTCGTCAGACCGCGAAGCTCGAAACACTTGGTCTGATCAAGCGTCGGGAAAGCGCCTCCGACGGTCGCGTGCGCGAGGCTGTCATCACTGCGAAAGGGAAGGCGATGACCGACATGGTGGACGCGGCCCGCGAGAAGATAGGGCGAGCCATCTTCAAGACGTGGGATGCACGTGATTTCAATGAGCTCGTCCGACTGATGCGGAAGTTTGCGGAGGCGATCGAGGGTGAACCGCCTAGACCATCATGACGAGCGTTGCCTCCTGCCTAGTCCGAGAGCGCCATCGCAACGGCACGCGAATTGAGCATGAGCGCGCCGATGAGTGAACCCGCGGCGGCGGCCAAGGCGCCGTAATTCGTAACGCCGGCAGCGCAAATCAACACCGCTACGAGCGCACTCGCCCCGACGGAGGTCGCGATCCGGCGTCCATCCCAGCGAGCGACGGCCTGGCGTACCGCAGGACGGGCCACTCCGTTTGCCCACTGTACGCCCAGCAGAACCGCATACACGGTCGAAGTGGCATCGTAAGGCATCCCGTAGATCGACAGTGTTGCTGGAGCCAGCGCAAGCAGGATCACGAGGAACGCCGAGCTGTAAATGAATGCACGCGCAAGCTGGCCGAGCATCAGGTGCCGCGACCCTGGCACAGGTAAGGCCGCTTTCAGCGTCGTGCGGCATCCGCCGAGGTTCAGGGCCGGTAGAAAGTAGTCGACGACCAGCGCGGTGCGCGCAGCCACTGCATATTGCGCCATTTGCACTGCAGGAGCCCAGACGGCAAGGACACCCAACGGGCCCCAGAGCAAGACCCCCCGTCCGAGGCCAACCCACTCGCGCGCGTTGACCGCCTTCAGCACCTCGAGGTCGATTGGCCGCGAGCTTTGCGCCAGATCGAACGGAAAGGCACGCCACGCGAGCAGAACCGCGACGCATGCAGAAATCAGGGTCCCGCCGAGGAATGCCCATGAGTACAGCGCCAGCGAAGCGTCCTCCGAAGCGAACGCTACCGCGAGGAGCATCGACAGGTTGACCGCATAGGCCACCACGACGACGCCAAGGGTGCGATTGGCCGCGCGCAGCGCCTCGCCGAGAAAAGTGGACAGGCTGACACGCGGCAGTGCCAGTACGAAGGGCAGGTAGATCTGCAGCATCCGCTGCAGCTGCGGCGCCTGGATGTCCAGGTCAGCCGTCACCACCAGCAGAATTCCACACAGCAGACTCGCGCGCACCAACATGCGCTGACCGAGCTGCAGCAGCAGTAACCCCGTAGAAGCGTCAGTCGGTGCGCAGTGCCGGCCGATGATGTGCTGGGCCATGTAGATCTCGTACTTGGCCCGCACCAGGGCACTCAGTCCCAGGGCGATGACGAAGCCGCGAAAATATACCCCCGCGTCCTCCGGCGTGAGGGCATCGACGACCGCCCAAGTGGCCGCGATCTGCAGCGCCGCACCGAGCACGCGCAGCACGACCTCCGCGACCCAGGAATGCGCGGAGGTGCCAATCACCTGCCCCGCGGTCGCTGAGGGTTCTGCCATGCTGCTCTCCCCCCTACCTGCGAGCCTCAGGGGGAGCGTGCGCAGCGGAGCTCTGCGGCGGCGGCGGCGCTGCGCGTGAGCTTCCCGGGAACACTGAGCGAACGCTGACGAAAAACACCGGCACGAGGAACACGGCAAGCACCGTAGCGGTGATCATGCCGCCGATTACGCCCGCACCGATCGCGATGCGCCCGCCGGCACCGGCGCCGGTCGCAATCGCCAGTGGCAGCACACCGAGGACGAAAGCCATCGAGGTCATGAGTATCGGGCGCAATCGCTGGCGCGCCGCGCTGACTGTCGCCTCGATGAGATTCATGCCGCGCGCGTGGTTCTCCACGGCGAATTCCACGATGAGGATGGCATTCTTGGCTGATAGACCCACGGTTGTGAGCAGGCCCACCTGAAAGAACACGTCGTTTCCGAGCCCTCGCACCAGCGTTGTCGCGATCGTGCCGATGATGCCGAGCGGTACGACCAGCATCACCGAGAAAGGAATCGACCAACTCTCATACAGCGCGGCGAGAGCCAGGAAAACGACGGTGAGCGATATGGCATACAGTGCCGGAGCCTGCGAGCCCGCGCGCACTTCTTCGTACGAGAGCCCGGTCCACTCGTAACCAACGCCGCCGACCTTGGCCGTCGCCGCCTGCATCGCTGCAATCGCGTCCCCGGTGCTCCTGCCAGGCGCCGGAGCGCCCAGAAATTCGAGCGACGATATGCCGTTGTAACGTTCGAGCTTCGGCGAGCCCACTATCCAATGTGCCGTAGCGAACGTGTTGAACGGCACCATTTCACCGGAACCGTTGCGCACGTACCAGCGGCCCAGATCCTGCGGGAGCATGCGTGATTCAGGGTCGCCCTGCAGGAACACGCGCTTGACGCGGTTGCGATCGACGAACTGATTCACGTACGTCGAGCCCCATCCGGCCCCGAGGGTGTCGTTGATGTCGCTGATCGACACCCCGAGCGCACTCGCCTTTTCCCAGTCGATGTCGAGCTGGTACTGCGGCTCATCGTCGAGGCCGTTCGGCCGTATCATGCCGATCGCCGGATCCTTGCTCGCGATCGCGAGCAGACGACCCCGCGCCTGCATCAGCGCGTCGTGGCCGAGATTGCCGCGGTCTTCGAGCTCGAAGTCGAATCCCGTCGCATTGCCCAGCTCGAGGGCAGCTGGCGGTGCAAATGCTACGACAAATGCTTCTCGGAACTGCTGGAAGCGACGGTTGGCGCGCCCGACGAGGGCGAAGACGGAATTGTTCTTGCCTGGGCGCTCCGACCAGGGTTTCAGACGCACGAAGACCAGGCCGGCGCTCTGCCCGTGGCCGCCGAAGCTGAAGCCGTTGACCGTGAACACGCCGCTCACGAGGGCTTTTTCGTCCTTGAGGAAGTAGTCGCGCGCCTGATTCAGGGCCCGCTGCGTGATCTCACTCGCCGAGCCGGCCGGAGCGCTCACCTGGACGAACAGAATGCCTTGATCTTCATCCGGCAGGAACGACTTGGGCACCCGCACGAACAGGAAGGCCATCGCCGCCACGATCACCAGATATACGAGCAGATAACGTCCGTTGCGGCTCGTGACGTGCGCGAGGCTCCGGGAATAGCCGCGATTCATGCTCGCGAAACCCCGGTTGAACCATCCGAAGAAGCCACTTTCCCGCTCGGGGGCGTCCCCAACGCGCGGCCGCAGCAGCGTCGCGCACAATGAAGGCGTGAAGATCAGCGCGACCATCACCGAGAGCGTCCGTGGGATGAGCTGCCTGCCGAACGCGGAAATTCCTTTCCAGATCAGCGTGTTAGCCGTCAAGCCTCCTCGGCGCGATGCTCTGGCCATGATTGCCGCGCGTTGCGGCAATGACGCCGGCGACCTTGGGATTGCGGCGTGTCAGGGCTGTAACGAGGCTTCGAATGCCGTAGGGAGCGCCGCCGAATGCGAATCAATTCGCTCGGAAACCTCGCGCCACAGTGCGCTATAGATGGACGTCGCCGTCCCGTTCGGCGAGAAGGCTGGTAACGGAGCCCGGCGCAGGCTCATTCGTTCGATTTCACTCCAGTAAGGCACCTCCGTCGTGAGGATGGCGGGAAACTGCCGGCGCGTACTCGCCATCAACTCGCGGTGCAGAGATCTACGAAGATCGACCATCGAGAAGAAAGGCAGCAACGCCAGATCCTGCCACCCTTGATGGTCGATGAACTCCCGCAATTGGACCAGCATGCGCAAGGACAAAGGCGTAGGGAGCAACGGGACGATCGCGGCGTCGGCAGCGTGCAGCACGTTCTCCGACAGCAGGGAAATGCCCGGCGGGCAGTCCAGAAACAGAACTTCGTAAACCTCCCGCAGCGAACGGCTCATCTTCAGCAGCCGCTCGGTCGGTTTCTTGTGAGCATGGAGATGAATGTCGAACTTTCGATAGGAGAGATTCGCGGGCAGCAGATCCAGGTTCGAGTACCGGGTCCCGACGATCAGTTCGGGTACCTCATACTTGCCGGCGAGCAGTTTCTTTGCCGATGCGAATTCCCGCTCGTCGGGATCGACCCCAAGAAGGTAAGTCGCGCCACCCTGTGGGTCGAGATCCCACAACAGCGTTTTCCGCGCGGCCGATGCGCACAGATAGGCGAGATTGACGGCCGTCGTGGTTTTGCCGACTCCCCCCTTGATATTCGTGACGGCAATGATCTTCATGCGATGGGAAAAGGCCCGGCACGGCCAAGAAGACGCTCGAGGGTTATGATCGCTCAAACGCTATCAGGCCGCCAGTTCGGTAGAATGCCTCCATCGATCGGACGTGGATCAGCCCGAGGCATATTGCATGAGCCACGAATCTCCCCGCAATTCGCGCCGCGAATTCCTCAAGACCGCTTCATTGCTTGCGGTTTCCGGGTACGCGCTGCGGGGTACCGCGATGCCGCGCGCATCGGCGCCCACGGACCTGCTCGAGGAATTCGGCTACGGCGACGTGCAACTGGCGCCCGGCCTGCCGCGGAGTCAGTTCGAGCACACCCAGGACGTGGTGCTGCGGATGAACATCGACTCCCTGCTCAAACCCTATCGCCTGCGCGCCGGCCTGGCGGCGCCGGGGCCGGGCATGGGCGGCTGGTACGACCTGGTTTCCGATCCCGTTCGCGCGCAGAACAAGGATCCCTACGGCGGACACGGCTTCGCGCCGGGACATGCGTTCGGCCAGTGGATCTCGGCACTCGCGCGCGGCTACGCTGCGTCCGGGAATCCTGCCGCCAGAGTCAAACTCGAGAAAATACTGTCGGCCTACGCGCCGGCCATCTCGGAGCGCTTCTACGCAAACTTCCCCTTTCCGGCCTACAACTACGACAAGATTGTGTGCGGGCTGATCGACGCACACTCCTATTGCGGCCTCGAGCCTGCGTTCCCACTCCTGGACCGCACGACCGACGTTGCCGAACCGCACCTGCCGCCGCGGGCGCTCGACCGTGGCGACCCGCAAAAGCGCTGGCGGCAGTCGATCGGTGAAAGCACGTCCGGCTGGTATCTGATGGACGAGAGCTACACGCTGGGAGAGAACCTGTTCCTCGCGTGGCAGCGCCAGGCCGGACCGCGCTATCTGCCGCTGGCGCGGCGCTTCCTGCTCGATGACACTTACTTTGCGCCGCTGGCGGCGGGCCGGAATGTGTTGCCCGATCATCACGCCTACAGCTACGCCAACGCGCTCAACTCCGCGGCGCAGGCCTACATATCGACCGGCAGCCGTATGCACCTCGACGCCGCGCGCAACGGCTTCGCGATGATTGCCGCGCAGAGCTTCGCCACGGGCGGCTGGGGCCCCGAGGAGTATTTCCGCAAGCCGGAGAGTGACGACCTCTACGCGACGCTCACCACGACGCACCGCGGTTTCGAAACGCCATGCGGAAGCTACGCACACTTCAAGCTTGCCCGCTACCTGTTGCGCATCACGCGCGACGGTCGCTACGGCGACAGCATCGAACAGGTCTTCCTCAACACGGTGCTGGGCGCAAAGAAACTCGAGGACGACGGCCACGCGTTCTATTATTCGGACTATAACTTCAAGGGTTCGCGCACCTACTTCCCGGATCGCTGGCCGTGCTGTTCCGGCACATTGCCGCAGGTCGCCGCTGACTATCACGTACTGATCTACTTCCGCGACCCCCGGGGCGTGTACGTCAACCTATACACGCCGTCCACCGGCCGCTGGACGGCGGCCGACGGCACACGGCTGGCTCTCGTGCAAAGCGGCGACTACGCCAACGACGGTCACGTGCGTCTGGAACTGAAGGCCAGCCGCGACACGCGATTCCACCTGCGCCTGCGCATCCCAGGCTGGTCAAGCCTGGATGGCGGTGCGCCGAGGCTGCGCGTGAACGGCAGGCCGGCACCCGTGGAGACACGATTGGGATTCGCCGCCATCGAACGCACCTGGAAGGATGGCGACCGGATCGATCTGGACCTGCCCATGCCCGTACGGCTGCTGCCGATTAACACGTATCATCCCGACGTCGTGGCGCTGGTACGCGGCCCGCAGGTGCTGTTCGCGCTGGCGCAGCAACCGAAGTTGGCCCGCAGCCAGTTGTTGAACGTGAAACGTGCGAACGATGGTTACTGGCAGGCAGCGGGCGTGCGCTTCGCACCGTTCACGGCGATCCGCGATGCGCCATACACCGCGTATATCAGGCTCGCGTGACACTCCCCGGTGGCGGCGCACCCATTCGCTCCGACATCCCGCGCCATAGTACGGCATAGATAGGCTTGCCGGATCGGCGCCGCACCTGCCGAAGATCTGCGAGGGCTTTGACGCCGGCTGGTACACTCCCGCCCGGAACTGACTATCGGCGCGCTCGCTCCGGCCTGAACCAATGATCATTGCACGACATTACGACAACCGCTGGCTCGCCATGGGTATTCTGTGTCTGGGCGCGCTCATGATCGTGCTCGACGTTACCATTGTGAATGTGGCGCTGCCCTCCATCCGCGCCAGTCTCGGTTTCAGCGAGACATCGCTGGCGTGGGTGGTAAACATCTACATGCTGATCTTCGGCGGCTTTCTGCTGCTCGGCGGGCGGCTCGGCGATCTTTACGGTCACCGGCGACTGTTTCTTGCCGGGCTAACGGTGTTCACGCTCGCTTCGCTGGCCTGCGGCGTAGCTGAAACGCGGGAATTCCTCATTGCGGCGCGCGGTATACAGGGACTGGGCGGCGCTGTCGTGGACGCGGTTTCGCTCTCGCTGACAGTCAATCTGTTCCCCGAGACGGCCGATAGGGCCAAAGCCATGGCGGTGTACGGGTTCGTGTGTTCCGGCGGCGGCTGCATCGGCGCACTTCTCGGGGGCGTGTTGACCGGAACCTTCAACTGGCACTGGATTTTCCTGGTGAATGTTCCGGTGGGCGTGCTGGTTTTTGCGCTGTGTTGGAAATTGGTGCCGCTGAACACCGGTGAAGGTGATGGACCGCGGCACTTGGACCTGGGTGGCGCCGTGACCGTAACCGCGGCTCTGTTGCTCGCGGTCTACGCCATCATCAACGGCAATCAGGCGGGCTGGACGTCGCAGCAGACGGTGGGCCTGATGCTGGCCGCGATAGCCGTGTTTGTCGTGTTTCTTCTTGTTGAGAGTCGGGTGCGTGTGCCGATTGTGCCGCTCCGCCTGTTCGGTCTGCGTAACCTGACTGTATCTTGTCTCACGGGAGCTCTCTGGTCAGCCGGGATGTTCTCCTGGTTTTTTCTCTCCGCGCTTTACATGCAGCAAGTGCTCGGCTTGACGCCCATGCAGATTGGGCTTGCGTTCCTGCCGGCAAACATCATCATGGCGGTGTTCTCGCTGGGCGCTTCCGCTAGGCTTGTCATTCGCTTTGGCGTGCGCCGGCCGCTCGCAGCTGGCTTGCTGATCGCCGCTGCCGGATTGTTGCTATTTGCACGGGCGCCGCTGAATGGCTCGCTCATGCGTGACGTGATCCCTGGAATGCTCCTCGTCGGTTTGGGCGGCGGCATCGCCTTCAATCCCGTGCTGATGGCGGCCATGAGCGCGACCCCACAGGCGGACTCGGGTCTGGCGTCCGGCGTGGTCAATACGGCACTTTTGCTGGGTGGGTCGCTTGGGCTTGCGGCCCTGGCTAGCGTCGCCTCCGCACGTACGGCACGTCTCACGCTTGCCGGGACGACGCATCTCGAAGCCCTCGCAGGTGGCTACCGGGCCGCTTTCCTGGCGGGCGCCGGACTTGCGCTACTGGCTGCGTTGCTGTCCATGTCGATGCTCCGATTCGCCCCGCAGGACATGAGTCGGGCTCTTGCTGCAGAGCCGTAGGAATGAAGCGCACCAACCCCGGTTTTCAATTTGATCTATGGTCTATAGTATTGCCCATACTCTCTCGGCCAGCCCCGTCTCTCCAGGGGGAACACCTTGGAAAAATCATCGGACGCTACCGTACTGCTTTTTTCCTACGGAACGCTCCAGGATAGAGCGGTGCAACTGGCAAACTTCGGGCGGGAGCTCGCCGGCAGCTCGGACGCGCTGCCGGGATACTCGACGTCGCTGCTCGCGATTCGCGATCAGGTGGTGCTCGAGAAGAGCGGCAAGACACATCATGCAATTGCCGAGCCCAGCGGCAATCTCTCCGACCAGGTGCCCGGGATGGTGTTCAGGATCACGCCTGAAGAGCTCATGGCGGCGGATCGATACGAAGTCTCGGACTACAGGCGCGTGCAGGTGACACTGAGGTCGGGATTGCGGGCCTGGGCGTATGTTCGCGCGTGAGCGGCCGGCTCCTACTTGCCGCCGAAGTAGTAATTGATATCGAGACCGACGGTCCGCGGCTGGTTGGTCGCGACGCGGTTGAAGGTCGCGACGTTGAACGACAGCGCGTTGGTATTCCCCAGAATGGCGTGAGTATTCGCGGCGTTGTCGAGGAACAAATCGATATCCGCCCGCTCCAGGTTCAGGCCCAGGCGCAGATTGACGATGTCATGGGACGGTACCTCATTGATGGCATAGGACACGTCCGTCATCGAGCCGACGAACACGTTGCTGGCTCTCGCGACGAGCTCATATCCTTCGGCAACCGGATGGGTCAGCTCCAAGGAGGTCGAGTCGGTCCACGTCGGAACGTCCTGGACCTGCTCCCCGACGTAGAACGTGCCGCCGGGCACGCTCTGCACGATGCGCGCATGGGTGAAGCCGGCGCTGTTGGTGAGCGTCAGGTGATCGGTGATGCGGGCCATGAGCTCGAACTCTCCGCCGTACACATCAGCGGTCCCCGCGTTCGCGGTGTAGCTCGCGCCGCAGGTCTCCGCCACCGACTGCTGGATTCCGCTCCAGCGCTCATAGTATGCGGCCGAATTGGCGACCACGCGGTCATCGAACAGCCTCGCCTTCTCGCCCCCCTCGTAGCTCCAGAGACTGTCCGGACCGTACTGCAGAGGATTCGAGGGGCACGCGTACGGCGGGGGTGTGTTTCCGCCTCCGGGCCGGAACCCCTTCACCGCCTGCATGTAGAGCGTGAGATTGTCGGATGGGAGATAGGACAGATTCACCTTCGGGCTCTCGCCCGAGTTGCTGGCGGGAAGGTTGAAGACCGTAGGGATCAGGCTGCCGTTCGGGAGGCCGCCGGACTCTGCCAGCTCCTCTGCGGTGTGATATGAGTAATACCGCAGGCCAGCCGTCAGCTGCAGGTTTTGCGGGAGCTTGTACGAGGCCTCGCCGAAGGCCGCTTCCTGCTTGTAATTGGTAGAGTTGCCGACGTCATGCAGGGACGGTACGCCCAGAACTTCCACCGCTATCGGGCCCGGCGTGTTCGTGAATACATCATCGGTCGAATTGAAATCCTGGTAGAAGCCGCCCAGTATCCACTGCAGCGGGCCCGAGGTGTTCGAGGTCAGCAGGCGCGCGAGGAAATCGCCTACATCGTGCCGCGGCACGAGCAGACGGCCTCCTACATGGCCGATGGCTATGCGCGCACCACCGGACGGGAAGGTGTCTGCATGGTCGTGCCCGGGCCCGGTGTGCTCGACGCGCTTTCGGGCCTGGCCACGGCTTACGCCTGCAGCGCCCGCGTCCTCTTCATCGCCGGGCAGATTCCGAGCGCGGGGTTGGGGCGCGGCCACGGGCTGCTCCATGAGATACCCGACCAGAGCGGCATCCTGCGCTCGCTGACCAAGTGGCATGGGCTCGCGCGCTCGGCGGACGAGGTCCCCGCCTTGATCAGTGAGGCCTTCCATCAGCTGCGCTCCGGCCATCCGCGACCCGCTACCGCCTCAAGCTGACAGTGGTCGTGTTCGCCGACGGGCGATACGGCAACGTGCAGCGCATCCAACGGCGACTCTTCGGCGAGGAGTTCGCCACGGAATTGAGCAACCCGAATTTCGAGACTCTGGCTGCGGCGTTCGGCATACCTTTCCGGCGCGCCGATTCACCCGACACTCTGGCGGGCGCTCTCGCCTCGGCAGCGCAACTCGAAGGCCCGGCGCTCGTCGAGGTCAGAGTCGGGGAGATGCCGAGTCCATGGGCTCTCATCCATCCGTTCGTACCCGCGCCAGTGCCCCCGCCGCCGAATCCATTGGGCGAGCCCAAGGTCTGATAGTATATTCAGCCCGCCCCGGGGCAGCTGAATGCACGCGTCACTGCTGGATACCGTCCGATCGACCACCGATAGGATCTACGAAACCGTACGGGCAGTTTCCCGCGAGACACCATTGCTGACCTCGCCCGCGCTGGACGAAGTCGCCGGCCGTCAGTTGTTTGTCAAGGCCGAGTCGCTGCAGTACACGGGATCCTTCAAGCTGCGCGGAGCATTCTACCGGCTGAAGCAGCTGGAACCCGCACAGCGGCAAAACGGAGTAGTCGCCTTCTCCTCCGGAAACTTCGCCCAGGGTCTGGCGCGGGCCGGCCAACTGCTCAACGTGCCCGTGACCATCGTCATGCCTCCGAACGTCCCCCAGCTCAAGATTCGTGGCACTCAACGATACGGCGCGCGGGTGGTCATCGCGGATGCCGACGGGCGACCACGCGAAGTGATTGCGGCTGAACGGGCGGCGCAACTCGCCGCGAGCGCGGGGCTGGAACTGCTTCATCCGTTTGATGACTCGGACGTAGTGCTGGGACATTCCAGTCTCGGAACCGAGCTGCTCCAGCAACTGGAGGCCATCGGCGAAGGCCAGCCGCTGGATACCCTATTGGTGCCGGCTGGCGGCGGCGGTCTGGCGGCGGGCGTGGCGTTGGCGTTACGCGCGCACGGATCTACCACGCGACTGATCGCCGTGGAGCCTGCGGGATATGACGATCTCGCTCGCTCATTGGCCGCGGGAGAGCGCCATCGCAACGGCCCCCCGTCACCTACCCTATGCGACGCATTGCAGGCCAACTCCCCGGGCGCCGTACCATTCTCCGTCCTGCAGAGAACGCTCAGCAGCGCTCTGAATGTCACCGATGAAGAGGTGCGCTTCGCCATGCGCGCAGCGGTCGAGTCTCTGAAACTGGTCCTGGAGCCGAGCGGTGCGAGTGCGCTGGCTTCCGCTTTGGCAGCCAAGCCTCGCGGCCTGGATCTGGGCCAACGGGTCGGGGTGATCTGCTCCGGGGGAAACATCGCCGCAGAAGACTTCGCAAGCCTGCTGTCCGAAGCGCGGCACTAGCAGGCGCTGCCGCTGACACCTGTCCGATTCACGATTGGAGTCCATAACTTGTCATCCGTGGAAGAGGCGCTGCTCGGCGCCCAGCGCAAGGCTGAGGACTTGTTTGCGGAAGTGGTCGCCGGCGGCCTGATCCGGTCAGGCGCGCTCGAGAGTGAGCTCAGCGACGAGATCCACGCTCTCGCCGAGCGGCGCTTTGGAGTGCGCAGGCACTGGCATCGGCGCATCGTCCGATCCGGACCGAGTACACTCCTGGGTTATTACGCCGAGCCCCCTGATCGGCGTCTCGGCGAAGACGAAACGGTCTTCCTCGATTTCGGGCCGGTCTTCGACTCCTGGGAGGCTGACTTCGGTCGCACCTACGTCCTCGGCCACGACGCCCGCAAGCACAAGCTGGTCGCGGACATGGAAGCGGCATTTCGCAAAGGGAAGCAACTTTATATGGATACTCCGGAGCTGACGGCGGGGAACCTGTACGACTTCGTGTGCCAGCTCGCCACTGAGGCCGGCTGGGAATTCGGAGCACCTGCCGCCGGGCATCTGATAGGTCATTTTCCTCACGAGCGCGCGCCTGCCGAGCCACAACGCTTTTCGATCCGCCACGGCAACGAGTTGCGGATCCGCGAACCCGATGCCAGCGGCGCCGCGCGGCACTGGATTCTGGAGATCCATTTCGTGGATCGGCCCCACGAATTCGGCGGCTTCTTCGAGGAGCTGTTGACGATCTGACCCGCCCGGGGCGCAGCGGGGCCAGCACGCTTTACGGGATGCTATAGCCACGTCCTTCGAGGCATGCCGCCTGCGCGCGTGAATACTCCTGTCGCGCTACGTCAGCAGGTGCGGAGCCGCCGCTGGTCACCAGCGGATCGAAACCGCTCTGAGCAACCGCAAACCGGTAACACTCGTAGCGATCCGAGGCTTCCTGGTCTGCGCTCTGACCGTTGCGCGGCTGGATCGGGACTGCGGTCGGATTTCCCCCGGGTGATGTCGACGAAGAACCCATGGACGTCGCCTCCGCAGCTACCGACGGCTGCACGGGCAGCTGTGGCGGCGGCGGAGCCGCTGCCACAGCCGGAGCCGCTGCCACTGCCGGTGCCGCTGCCACTGCCGGTGCCGCTGCCACTGCCGGTGCCGCTGCCACTGCCGGTGCCGCTGCCACTGCCGGTGCCGCTGCCACCGCCGGTGCCGCTGCCACCGCCGGCGCCACTGCCACTGGCGGTGCCGCTGCCACTGGCGGTGCCGCTGCCACCGGGGGTGCTGCTGCCGGCGCCGCTGCCTGCGAGTGCTGGGGGACCTCGTCCTGCGGATCGTTCACGACTTCGTAGCCGCCCAGATCGGGCCTGGCCCTGTAGAAAACATCGTTGGCGTAGAGATAGTTAGCGCCACCGCGGACAAGACCGGTAGCAAACGCCGGAAGTTGCGGGACGATGACACCGATTGGGGGTGCAACGACGATGTAAGCAGGGCCCAGCCGCTCGTACCAGACGCCGCCTGCGAACCGGTAGGAGACGCCAGCGTAGTTGACACCTGTGGCTCCTTGCGGCAGGTCTCGCACGACGGCGCCGCGGTCCGGGTACACGTGATCGTTCCCGTGTCGTCTATCTACATGAGTGGAATAAGGAGGAATCCGGTCCTCCGCCTGGCCCCATTGGCCGCTCTGCGCCATCGCATAGGTGGACCCAAGGCACGAAGCACACAAGGCGCTTACGGACAGTACGAGGAATCGCATGACAGCCTCCCCCCGCCACTTGACCGTTCTAGGCCGCAACCCGCTGACGGCCGGGCGGCTGGTGATCAACAAACGTCCTAACGGGACGTAGGTCCGCCGGTTGACTGCGAAGGTTCACTCTTGGTCGCCGCAGCGGCGCAGGCCGAGCCTGGACTTGAGCTAGCCGGCATCTCCCGGAGATACCATCTCCTCGACGGCAACGGCAATTCCCAATAGCCGTCGATCGGCGCCATGCGCACCCATGAGCATCAGGCCAACCGGCGCGGTGCCGGGCTCGTGACACGGTATCGAGATGGCACATCGGTCCAGAAAGTTTGCTACCGACGTATTCCGCAGCGCCAGCTGATTGATCCGTAAGTAGTCTGCTTCCGACTCCAGGTCCTGCAGCAGCGGCGCAATGATCGGGGCAGTCGGTAGAACGAGCGCGTCGAATTCGGCCAGCGCTTCATCGACGCGGCGCCGCAGATCGGCGCGCGCGCGAATCAGGTCGAGATAGTCTGCGGCACTCTGCTCCCGGCCGCGCAGCAGCCGAACCAACACGCGAGGATCGTACAGCGCTGCCTGGGACTCGAGGCGCTCACGATGCAGTGCGTAAGCCTCCGGCCCGGAAAAGCCGCCCTTGCGATTGATACCTGGCAGCTCCTCGAGCTCCGCCAGCGGTATCTCATTGATCTGCGCCCCGGCGCCGCTCAATTCACCGATCGCGCGCTCGAAGTTGCGCGCCACGTGCGTATCGAGGGAGTCGAGAGCATAGTGCGTCGGAACTGCGAACCGCCGCCCCTGCAATCCCTTCATGTCGAGGGCTGCAGCCGGCTCATCCGCGAGCACCGTGTCGAGTACGGCGCAGCAGGCGACGCTCGCGGCCAACGGCCCTACGGAGTCCAGGGTCTGGGAAAGGGGGAATACCCCGGACACAGGGACCCTGCGAGCCGTGGGCTTGAATCCGACGATGCCGCAAAACGCCGCGGGTATTCTGCACGAGCCGCCGGTATCGGTTCCCAACGCTCCGTACGACATCTGCTCGACGATCGAAACCGCCGCACCTGACGATGAGCCGCCCGGCGCCCGCCCTCGCGGCCTCTCGAAAGGATTCAGCGGGGTACCGTAGTGCGGGTTGAGTCCCAGTCCCGAGTAAGCGAACTCGGTCATGTTCGTGCGCCCAATCGGAATGAAGCCTGCCGCGCGCAGACGCGCCACGACGGCGCAGTCCGTCTCTGCCGGCGGCCGCCCGAGCAACACTTTGGAGCCTGCCGTGGTGACGTCTCCCGCCATATCGAACAGATCCTTGATCGATACGGGAATGCCTGCCCAGGGGCTGAGTGTCACGCCACATGCCCGGAGGCGGTCGTAATAATCCGCGGCGGCTCGCGCCGCCTCCGCATGTACTTTCAGGAACGTGCGCGGCCCCTCTCCCCCGGGATCGGCGATCCTGCCCAGACACTCCGCCACCAGCCGGCCACTCGTGGTGGCGCCGGCATCGAGGGAGCGGGCGAGTTCAACCAGGGTCCGCATTCACGCGCTCAAAGCCTCTCCGGGCCGGGCCAGCGGATCGGCGCCGCTCGATGCCAGAGACTTCATCCGATCCGCGCACGCCTGTGCGACTGCCGCGGTCCGACCGGCCTTGAGGGCCAGGTACAGGATGACCAGGCTGAAAGCGGCGAGAATCCACATCCCGGCAAAGAAGCCGAGCTTCCCCTGGCCCTCCATGCTTGCCGGACCGAGATAACTCACCGCCCATATACCCGCCAGATAGGGGGCGATCCACCAGGCTTGTCGCCATCCCAGCTCCGGGGTCGCGCGGCGGCCCACGAGGAAATACCACGAGAGGTACACGACCGTGTAGACGAGCACGGCGCCCAACATCCACTTGACCACCTCATAGCCTGTCCAGTAGATGATCCAGTTCGACGTGATGAACGTAACGGGCGCGAGCAAACCTGCCGCGCGCAGACGAAATGGGCGTGGCGCCTCCGGAAGGACGGCGCGCAGGTGGAGCAGGGTGACGGGAGCCATGGCGTAAGCCAGCACCATGATGAGGGAGTCGGCGGATACGAGCTTCTGCCATGAAGGGAACGGGAAGAAGAAGACCACACCGACGGCATAGGTGACGACGAGTCCGACCCAAGGCACCCCGTGGCGGTTCAGGCGTACGACGTACTCCGGGGCACTGCCCATCTCTCCGGCAGCCATGATGATGCGCGGACTCGCGGTGACATAGATGAATGCCGTGCCGAGGGGCGAGACGAAGGCATCGGCGTACAGCACGACCGCCCACCAGAGCGCCCCCACACCGATCGCGATGGCGGCGAGCGGCCCGAACATGCCGGTGAAGTGCAGGTGCTGCCAGCCGCCGCTGATGTCTCGCGGATCGAGCGCCGTGATGAACGAAACCTGCAGACCCACGTAGATCAGCATGCCGACCAGCACCGAGCCGATGAGGGCCAGCGGTATGTAGCGGCTGGGGTTGCGAGTCTCGCCCGCAAGCGAGATGGCCTGTTGGAAGCCGAGGAAACTGAACACGATGCCGGCCGTGGCCACGGCCGTGAATACGCCGCTGAGGGGTACGCTGGCGGCATGCGCCGTCATGTTGGCGGGGTGGAACGAATAGGCCATCAGGACGAAAATCGTTGCGATCGGGATGACCAGCTTCCACCACGTGGCCACGCTGTTGATGGCAAGAACCCAGCGCACGGCCATGAAATTGACGAGGACGACGGCG
>Ga0335075_10002779_pt1 | contig 27959 bp, 23 predicted proteins | sample Lox_Sample_24_FD_206723 | JGI IMG/M metagenome (GOLD analysis project Ga0335075, IMG submission 206723) | Soil microbial communities from Loxahatchee National Wildlife Refuge, Florida, United States - Lox_Sample_2.4 | ecosystem: Environmental > Terrestrial > Soil > Wetlands | place: USA...
CCAGAAGACGAGCAGCCGGGCAATCTGCCGAGCTATTTCGCACGTCGCGCTCATGGGGCACCGTCGCGTCTGATCGGCAGAGACACGGAGCTTCGGATCCTGTCGGAGCTCATGTTGCAGAATTCGCTCGTCACGCTTGTCGGGCCCGGTGGAGTCGGAAAAACGCGGCTCGCGCTTCAGGCGGCGAATGAAAGCGCAAACAGGTTCAAGGGTGGCGCGTGGCTTGTGGAGCTGGCCTCGCTCACCGAGGGGACTGCGACCGCAGGTGCCGTCGCCACCGCTCTCGGCATCCAGATCGGCGAGGGCGCCGCGCCTGTCGACACGTTGGCGCGGCGACTGGCCGGCAGGAATCTTCTCGTCGTGCTCGACAATTGCGAACACATGGTCGCATCCTGTGCGCCTCTATGCGAAGCATTGCTGGCCGTAGCGCCCGGTGTCAGGATCATCGCCACGAGCCGCGAGCCTCTTTCCTGTCTTGGGGAGCAGATTTTCGAAGTCCCGCCGCTCGCGCTTCCGGACGAGGACACGAACCTTGCAGCTCGCGAATCCGCTGCCGTGGAGCTGTTCGCGGAGCGGGCCAGAAGCCTCAATCCCGAATTTCAGCTCAGTGACGACGATGCCGCGATCGCGGCCCGACTCTGCCGCCATGTCGACGGCCTGCCGCTTGCGATCGAGATGGTTGCGAGCTGGGCCGGTATGCTCGGATTGAAAGCGCTCGAGGAGAAACTCGACGGATCGTTCAACGGATGGCTGGGCGCAAGACGTACCGGGCCTGCGCGCCATTCCACGCTGTCGGCGACACTGGAGTGGAGCCATGATCTTCTATCGCCTGCCGAACAGGTCGTGCTGCGGCGGCTCGCGGTGTTCGCGGGTGCGTTTTCGATGGCCGCGGCGGAAAGCATCGTCGCAGACGGCGACATCCCCAAGGCGGAAGTGTTCGGCCATATTGGCCGGCTGATCAACAAGTCGATGGTCGCCGTCGTTCCCGGATCGCGCGAGCATTGCTGCCGTCTGCTCGAGACGACGCGCGCCTTCATGCTGGAGAAACTGGCGGCGTCGCCCGATGCCGAGTTCGCGCGTCAGCGGCATGCCGATCACGTGCTTCACACGCTGCGCCACGCGGGTGTCGACTGGGAGACCATGAGCGATACGGTGTTCCTGGAACGTTATGGTCCTGTCCTCGACGATCTGCGCAGTGCACTTGAATGGTCCATGAGCCGCGGCACGGATAATGCCGTCGCGCTGGCCGCAAGTTCCTGGCCGCTCTGGCGCGATCTCAACGCGCGCGCCGAGGGCCGGCACTGGCTCATCGCAGCGGCATCGCTGCTCACGCCCGACACGCCGCCGGCGCTGGAAGCACAACTGAGGCGCGGATTGGGCGCCATGTATTTCAACACCGCCGCCGTGAAATCCGCGCGGGCAGAATTGGACCGCGCCGTAACGCTTTTCCGGTCGCTCGGCGATACGGCGCAGCTCGGCAGCGCGCTTGCGGCGTTTGCACATGCCTCATTGATGCTTGGCAATGTCGAGGACGCGAGCTCGGCAATCGCGGAGGCACTGCCGCTCGTAGAGGGCGCGAGACGGCCGAAATCGCTCGCCGCGGCCTATATGGTGAAATTCTTCGAAGAGGCGCGGCGGCGTTCGCCGACCGTGCGCGAGGCGGGAAGAAAGGCCATTCACCTTTGCGAAGTGGTGGGTGCGGAGCGCTCTGCTCTGGTTGTTTCCTCCAATCTCGTGGAAGCCATGATGGAGATGGGCGACTTCGATGAGGCAATCGCCAGTGGCGAGGCACTGATAGCCCGCCTGCGCGGTACTTCCCACACCGACATTTTCAGCAACGTGCTCGCGCTGGTCGCCGTCGGCTTGACGCTGAAGGGCGATGCCGACCGGGCATTGCCGGCGGCCGAAGAGGCGGTACCGCTGTTGCGCGACCAGGGCATGTTGTTCTGGTTCTTCGATCACCTGGCGCTGCGCGCGGGCCTCGCCGGCCGCACGAAGGATGCCGCCCTGATCTCAGGCTACGCCGACGCCCTGTCCCGTGAATTCGGCCGCCCACGCGACCCGATCGGGCGGGAAGCCGTCGGCCGGCTTGCGGCGCTTCTGAAGGAGACGTTCTCGGAGCAGGAGATCGAACAATTCGCCCGCATCGGCGCACAGCTGTCCGAGGCGCAGGTGCTCAACCTTGCGCTCGGTTGACAGCGCGGAATCGGGTTAGATCAGGTCGTGATATTCCCTCGCCGACGCAAGTGGCTGGCGGATGAAATCTGTTCGCGCACCCTTCGCGATGGTCCGCCTGTAATTTCTTTATAAAACAGACGATTCCTCGTGATTCTGTTCATTGTGGCGCAGGCCCCTGGCTGGCGCGGACGAGGTCGTCGGGGCGGATCCATTTCTGGAACGCGGCCTGTACCTGGGCGGGCGTCAGCGCGATGTAATGCTGGGCGGCGATGGTGGGTTCGTCGAGCGGCAGGTTGAGTTCACGCCGGCCGGCGAAACCGCGGGCGATGTCGTTGATGCTCGATTCCTCAAGCGGCATGGCGCGCAGAAGGATTGCCTTGGCGCGGTTCAGCTCCGCGTCGCCGACGGGCGTCGTCTGCATCTTCTTGGCATCGAAGGCGGCGATCCGGGCGGCACGCGTCACCTTGTCGGGATCGCAGGCATAGTTGATGATCCAGGCGCTGCGCGTGCGGCCCGATTCGAGCTGTGAATCAATCGAATAAACGAGGCCGCTCGTCTTCCTGAGATCGATGCTGAGCCGTGAGGCGTAAAACCCGCCGGCCAGCACCGTATTGCCCAGATTGAGCGCGTAGTAATCAGGATCGGTGCGGGCGAGCGGAATATTCTGCGCGAGATACACAATGTCCTGTACCCGGCTGGCATCGGGGACGGCAAATGCGGCCGGTTTGTTTGGAGGGGCCACCGGCAAATCGGTATCCGGCTTCGGACCGGTTGCCGTCCAGCCGTCGAAATATTTTTCAATTGTGCTCTTCGCGAGGTCCGGATCGATCTGTCCGACGACGATAATCGTGGTCATGTCAGGCCGGTACACGCCGTTATAATAAGCTTTCACATCGTCGAGTGTCAGTCCGCGTACCGATTGCTCGGTGGCTTCGCGCGTGCTCGGATCGTCCTTGGTGAACAGGGCCTGTCTGAGCCCGCGAAGCGTGAGATGGGCAGGGCTTTTGTCAGCGGCCGCAGCAACCAGCGCGGCGCGGTTGCGGACGATGCGAAAAGCTTCTTCAGGCAGGCGCGGACGCAGTTCATTCTCGGCAAGGAGTTGCGTGCCGCGATCGAAATCTTTTGTTAGCACCTGCACGGAGAAATCCGTGCCCGCTGTCTCCTGGGCACCTATGTCATCGAGCGCCTGTTCGAAACCCACGCGGTCGAGCGTCTGCGTGCCGTATGAGAACAGTCGGTCGAGCACTTCGGCCACGCCTTCCTGGCCTTTCGGCGTTTCCGTCTCCGGCCGGTTGCGGATATGTCCATAGACGGTGACCGTGTCGCTGACGCTTTCCGGCTGGACGATGAGCGTGATGCCGTTCGGCAGCGTGCTCACCACCGGGTCGAGCGTCGAAGGCGGCACTTCCAGCCGGCTGAGCGCGCTTTCGGCCCAAGCCGGCAACGCCGTGGGCGTGGCGTCGCCCAGCGAGATGTTTTCGCCGCCGCCATATCCGCCCGCGGACGCAACCGCTTTTCCCGAGCCAGCAGGCGTGAGAATGGCCGTCGAGGCTTTGGTGACATCGAGATATTTGCGCGCGACGCGATTCACATCGGCCACGGTCACTTTCTCGATGCGGACGAGGTCATCGCTCGGCGATTGGAGGCCATAGAGCGCGACGGCGTCCGACCATACATCGGCGAGCCCGGAGATCGAATTCTTCTCGAACGCATCCTCGCGCCGCTCTTCCAGTTTGGCCGCCGCTACGAGTTCCGGCGGCACGCCCTTCCGCGCAACCTGCGCGAGGATGGATTTCACATCGGCTGTGAGAGCCTTGGGATCAGGGCCGCCGCCGGGAAACTCGACATAGGCGTAGGCGATGCCCGCCTTCGGCAGCGGTGCGAGCGCAAAGCTCGCATCAATCGCCTCGCCTTTCGGCACCAAGCCGTAAAGCTCGGAACGATGATTGCTCAACACATCAGAAAGAACTTCGAGAGCGGGAAAATCCGCATTGTCCAGCCCCGCAGTGCGGAACGCGACCAGGAGGGTGCCTTCGGGCTGGTCGGTCGGCGCGGCAAGCGCCACCGGTCTGACGGGTCCAAGCCGGACATCCGGTCTTTGCGGCAGCTTTTTCGGGCTGATCGGACCGAAAAGGGTCTTCACTTCCGACAGGGTGGCATGGGGATCGACATCGCCCACGATGATCAGAATGGCGTTGTTCGGCGCATACCACGCATCGTGGAACGTCTTGAGCATTGCAGCCGTGGTCTTGTCGAACGAAGGCCGCGTGCCGAGCGCATCATGTTCGTAAGGCGTGCCCTTGAAGAGGGCGGCGCGCAATTTCGTGTAGAGAACGTAGACCGGATTGGACAGATCCTGCGCCACTTCCTGCTCGATGGCGCCGCGCTCGAGATCCCATTGCTTCTGGCTGTCGTCGACGCCGGCCATGCGCGCCGCCTCGATATGCAGCGCCACGTCCAGATCTTCCGCCGGCACCGTATAAAGATACTGGGTGAGGGCTTCGCGCGTATTGGCATTGAAGCTGCCGCCCATGGCGCTGCCGATATCGGCCAACTGCTCCGCCGTCAGTCCCGGGCTGCCGCGAAACATCATATGTTCCTGGGCGTGGGCCGTGCCGGGGAAGCCTGCCGGCGCTTCGTCGGATCCCACGAGGTAATTCACCGCCGTCGCCGCCACGGGTGCGAGCGTGTTGCGGACGATGATCACGCGCAGTCCATTGCCGAGCGTCGCGCGCAACACCTCCTCAGGCGGCGCGGCTGTCGCGCATGGGCCGGCGCCCGAAAAGGCGAGCAGCGCGCCTGCCACAAGAGCACCCGCGAGAAAATGCGCACCGCGCCGGCCGAAACTGATCATCGTATCTCCAGAGATGGGTTGAACCTCGAACGCGAACGGCCCTGACCGGTCCATCGCGACCCCGCCCACACGGGCGGATTTTGATGAGGGTGGGGAGAAAACCACGCCGCCAGCCCAAAGGCAAAATCATATCGGCGTGTTTTATGTTTTTTGCGGTGAGACCGGATTTGGCTCAGGCGGCGCGGGAGAGAGTGTCGGCTTTTGCGATCCAGCCGCCGCCAAGGACGCGCGTCCCATCATAGAATACGCAAGCCTGTCCCGGCGCGACTGCGTTTTCGCCCTCAGGCAATTCCACCATGGCCTGTCCGTCGTCCGCGGGTGTTACACGCGCCGCCACGGGCGCGCGGGTAGAGCGGACTTTCACCGTGCAATCGACCGCGCCCGCCGGGCGATTGAGCCAATTTACTTCACAAAGATTAATTCTCCGCACACGGAGGGCTTCCCGGGGTCCCACCACGATCCGGGCGCGTGCGGCATCGAGCGCCAGCACGTAAAGCGGCGCTGCTTCGCCGGACAATCCCAGTCCCTTGCGCTGTCCGACCGTGAAGTGAATGATGCCGGGGTGCTGCCCGAGCACGCGCCCTGTTTCATCGACGATATCGCCGGGCCGCGCCGCCTCGGACTGAAGCTTCGTGACCAGGCGTGCATAATCGCCGTCGGGCACGAAACAGATATCCTGGCTGTCGGGCTTGTCGGCGACGGCCAAACCGAATTGCGCAGCCAGGCGGCGCACTTCGACCTTCTCCATCGCGCCCAGCGGAAAGCGCAGCATCCCGAGCTGTGCACGCGTGGTACGAAAGAGGAAGTAACTCTGATCGCGGGAGAGATCGGCAGCGCGGTGCAGCTCTGCGCCGTTCGTGCCTTCGATCCGCCTGACGTAATGTCCCGTTGCAAGCACGTCCGCGCCGAGATCCTTCGTTATCTCCAGAAGATCGGTGAATTTGATCCGCTCATTGCAGCGCACGCAGGGAATGGGCGTAAGCCCTTGCGCATAGGACGAGGCAAATTCGGCGATCACCCGCTCGCGGAACCGCTCCTCATAATCCAGCACATAATGCGGAATGCGGAGCCGCTCGGCCACACACCGCGCATCGCGGACATCCTGGCCGGCGCAGCACGCCCCTTTTTTCCGGATTGCCGTTCCGTGATCATAAAGTTGCAGCGTGATGCCGACGACGTCGTAACCGTCCCGTGCGAGCAGCCCCGCCACCACGGAGGAATCGACGCCGCCCGACATGGCAACGACGACACGCGTGCGCGATGGTTCCTTTGCAAGGCCGAGGCTGTTGGGCGGAGGCATGCGCAAGGCTATAATGTCATGCGCATGGGCGCACAAGCGCAGCGTCCGAAGCGCCAAAAGCACTTTTTTCAACCTTTGTTAGCACCGCCGCGCGTTAACAATATACTGCCTTCATTTTTCGAACGTTTAGCGCCTTGCTTATCCGATCCTTTACCGTCGCTTTTGTCGGTTTTTTAAAGGCACCTGCGCTACCTTCGGAACAGTAGGCGTTCGGAGCAGGATTGATGATCGAAGACCGCAGGGGCCGTGTGAGCTATGTGATCGGGCCCGACGGCAGCCCGCTCACCATGGCCGATCTTCCGTCCCCCGGCACGAAACGCTGGGTGATCCGGCGGAAGGCCGAGGTCGTCGCCGCAGTGCGTGGCGGACTGCTCAGCCTCGACGAAGCCTGCCGACGCTACACGCTCACGGTGGAAGAGTTCCTTGCCTGGCAGCGCGCCATCGACCGGTTTGGCCTTGCCGGGCTCAGAGCGACACGGGTTCAACAATATCGGCATTAGAGATTTAGGGCGGCCGCTTCGGCGGTTGTCGTAAGGCGAGCGGACGCACCCATGGGTCTCGAGAATACAAGCGCCTTCAGCACATTCGATGCGTATACCGTACTGATGATGCTGCTTGTTGGCGTAGGTGCAGCTTTCACCATGCGCAGCATCGGCTCGATCGTCACCGCCACCATAGCGGCGCTTGTTGTCTTTGCGACGTTCGTGTTCTTGCGTGGCGTCATATCCACCGGCTTCGCAGCGGAAGAAGCCGGTACAGTGATACATAATGACTGGACTGCACTCTGGACCATGCAATTCGGCACGCTGAGCGTGTATGCGCTGACCGTCGGGGCCATCGTCGCGGCCAGCTATGGGCTGCTTCTGCTCACCCGCCAATAAGCCGTCAGCGAAAAAGTTCCGGCTCGCGCAGCCGCAGCGTCTGGACCAGACAGAACGTCTTCATGTCTTCGATCCGGCCCGCATCGGCCATTGCCGCAACGGCCGAAAGCGGCAGTTCCTCGATCGATATCTCCTCGTGCTCGCCCGCATTGCCTCCGCCGCGGCCCGCGCGATCCGATGGCGCGTAGCGTGCGAGATACATGTCCATGCGCTCGGTCGAAATTCCCGGCATGGTCCAGACGGTCGCCAAATGCTCAAGCTTTCCGAGCCTGAGGCCGGTCTCCTCGAAGGCTTCCCGCAGCATTGCAGCTTCGGACGGCTCGCCATCGGTGAGGCCGGCAACGGCCTCAAGCAGTTCCGCCTGGCCCAGCGTCGTGAACACGGGTGCCCGGAACTGCCGCACCAGCATGGCGAGCTTGCGGTCCGGATCGTATGGCAACACGCAGACTCCTCGGCCATGGTCCTCCATCAGGCGCTCGAATGTGCCGCCGCTATCGGCCTGCACCGTGGCGATCGACAGCTTTGCCCAGCCTTCATAGACGGGCCGTACGCTCAGAAGCTTCGGCATTCAACGCTCCCGGACAGCAGTGCCTCAGCGCGAGAATTTCTCGGACAGTATAATGGAGGAGACGGTGCGGGCGACGCCCGTCGCCTTGCCGATGCGATCGAGTACTGCATCCATGCGGGCCGGCGTATCGGCTTCGACGATCGCCATCATGTCGTGCGCGCCGGATACGGTGGATAGGGCACGCACTTCGGGCATCCTCTTCAATTCGGCGCTGATGCGGTCGGCCTGCCGCGACTCCGCGGCCATCATCACCACGGCGCGCAGGCGCTTCGCCTCGCCGGCATCCGAGAGCACGGCCGTGTAGCCCTTGATCACGCCTTCGCGTTCGAGCCGGGCAATGCGCTCCTGCACCGTCGAGCGTGCAAGATTGAGCTTGCGCGCCAGCGAGGCCACCGGCTCCCGCGCATTGGCCTTCAGAAGTGCTATCAGTCTCGTATCGGTTTCGCGCATTGGCGATCTGCCGGGAACCCCTGCGATTCGACCGATGCTAGACGATTTTCCGGCAGTTTGCCGCCTCGCTTCCGGCACGGCCGGGACTTATCTGGACAGCGAAATCAGGCGCGGGAAACGTCATGAAGAAGATTGCGGTTGCGGGCGGCGGAAAGATCGGAATTGCCATCGCGGACCTTCTGGGTGCGACCGGGGATTATCGCGTCACGGTGTTCGACCGCGATGTGGAGGCGCTTGAGCGGATGCCGCGCCACAATGTCGAGACGCGCAGAGCCGATATCGCCGATGCGCATGACTTCGCGGGCCGGCTGGAAGGCCACGACATCGTGCTTTCGGCCACGCCCTATTCGCTGACGACCACGGTTGCGCAAGCCGCGAAACGGGCGCGCGTGCATTACCTCGACCTCACCGAGGATGTCGAAAGCACCCGCACCATCAAGCGACTCGCTCAAGGCGCGGACACGGCATTCATCCCGCAATGCGGGCTCGCGCCGGGCTTCATTTCCATCGCGGCCTATGATCTCGCCCAGAAATTCGAGCGTTTGCGCGACGTGCAGATGCGCGTCGGCGCGTTGCCGGTATTTCCGACCAACGCGCTCAAATACAATCTCACCTGGTCGACCGACGGACTGATCAACGAATACTGCAATCCCTGCGAATCGATCCGCGACGGTCATCGCGGCGACGTGCCCGCGCTCGAGGAACTCGAGGCGTTCTCGCTCGACGGCATCACCTACGAGGCGTTCAACACCTCCGGCGGGCTCGGCACGCTCTGCGATACGCTGGAAGGCAAGGTCGAAAATCTCAACTACAAGACCGTGCGTTATCCCGGTCACCGCGACATCATCAAGATGCTGGTCCGCGATCTGAGGCTCGGCGTGCGGCGTGACGTGCTGAAGGACGTGCTGGAGACCGCCATTCCCATCACCTATCAGGATGTGGTGCTCGTCTTCATCACTGTCTCGGGCTGGATGGGCGGACACCTCACGCAGGAAAGCTACGCGAAGAAGATTTACAGCCAGACGGTCGGTGAGCGGCTGATGAGCGCGATCCAGATCACGACGGCCTCCGGCATCTGCGCCATGTGCGATCTCCTCGTCGAAGGCAAGCTGCCGCAGAAAGGCTTCGTGCGCCAGGAGGAAGCGAAGTTCTCGGATTTCATCGCCAACCGCTTCGGCCGTTACTACCGGTGAGGAGGACGATGCTTGCATCGGCATGTTGCGCGCTTCAACAGGCTCGGCATGAGGAGAATCTTATTTGCCCCGGCGCCGATGGAAGTAAAATTCCCCTCATGCTGAGCCTGTCGAAGCACGCGTGATCGTAGTCCAGGCCGGGCAGCCTTCTGGGAGGAAATACAGACATGAATACGCGGGATCTGCTTTTGCATTTCGGTATCGCCACCCACGCGGGCCAGTACGCCGTCCATTCGCCGGTTGACGGCGCGGAGATCGGACGCGTCGAATTCGATTCGGCACAGTCCATCGAAGCGAAGGTCGCGGCGAGCGTCGATGCTTTCCGCGTCTGGCGCGACGTGCCGGCGCCGCGGCGCGGCGAACTGGTTCGGCTCTTCGGCGAGGAGCTGCGCGCCCACAAGCAGGCGCTGGGCCGGCTGGTGACGATCGAAAACGGGAAAATCCTGCAGGAAGGTCTCGGCGAAGTGCAGGAGATGATCGACATCTGCGATTTCGCGGTTGGTCTTTCGCGCCAGCTTTACGGCCTCACCATCGCCTCCGAACGGCCCGGCCATCGCATGATGGAGCAGTGGCACCCGGCAGGCCCTCTCGCCGTGATTTCCGCGTTCAACTTTCCTGTCGCGGTCTGGTCCTGGAATGCCGCGCTGGCACTGGTGTGTGGCGATCCGGTGATCTGGAAGCCATCGGAAAAAACGCCGCTCACGGCGCTGGCGACTCAGGCCCTGTTTGCGCGTGCGACAGACAGATTTCATCACGCACCGCCCGCGTTGTCGCAGATCATTCTGGGCGGACGCGAAGCCGGCGAGGCCCTCGCGCGCGACGCGCGCATTCCCGTCGTCAGCGCGACAGGTTCGACGGCAATGGGGCGAGCGCTTGCGCCGGTTGTTGCCGCGCGTTTTGGCCGCGCAGTCCTGGAGCTGGGCGGCAACAATGCAATGATCGTCTGCCCTTCGGCGAAACTCAGTCTCGCCGTGCGCGCGATCCTGTTTGCTGCCGTCGGAACGGCTGGCCAGCGCTGCACCACGCTGCGCCGCTTGTTTGTTCACGAGAGCATCTACGACAAGCTCGTTGGCGCGCTCAAATCGGCCTACGCGAATCTCTCTGTCGGCGACCCCTTGGCGGACGGCACCGTTGTCGGTCCGCTGATCGACGGTCGCGCGTTCGAACAGATGCAGGCGGCGCTTGCCGCGGCGCGCGACGCGGGCGGAAAGATTACCGGCGGCGGACGCGCGTTGACGGAAAAATTTCCACGCGCGCACTACGTCGATCCCGCCATCGTGGAGATGCCGGCCCAGACGGCGATTGTGTGCCGCGAGACCTTCGCGCCGATCCTTTATGTGATGCGCTATCGTGATTTCGCCGATGCGCTTGCGTTGCACAATGCCGTGCCGCAAGGGCTGTCATCCTGCATCTTCACCCAGGACATGTCCGAGGCGGAACGCTTCCTCGCAACGGCTGGCTCCGATTGCGGCATCGCCAATGTCAATATCGGACCGTCCGGCGCGGAGATCGGCGGCGCTTTCGGCGGCGAGAAGGAGACGGGCGGCGGCCGTGAATCCGGCTCGGATGCATGGAAGGCCTATATGCGGCGCCAGACCGCCACCATCAATTATTCGGACGCGCTTCCTCTCGCCCAGGGCATCCGTTTCGATCTATAAATTAACCCTTCATTAAGCTTGTGCTTTCCCCGGGCGGCCTCCGGGTTAGGTTTCCCATCGTGATCCGGTGGGACGGGCAATGCCGCGCAGCGTTGCGCAGTGGACGGGGTTTGCGGTGACGCTGATCATCGTGCTGGGCCGCGACACGGATATCTTCGCGGCTGTCCCGCTCGGGCTTGCCGCCGGCGTTCTCGCCAGTGTTTTTGCCGGTATTCCATCCTTGCCGGAACTGGTGCTGCGCCGCATCCGTCGCGATTAACCCGCATATGCTTCAGGCACGCTATAAAGGCCGCCGCAAACTCCGCCATTATAGAATCCCGTGTCCGACATGCCTTTTCTGCACCGCGCCAGTCTTGGGTTGAGCCTTGCGGCCCGCGCTTACCGGACGCCGGTCTGTTTCGGCACCAATGCGATTGTCGAGCAGCCGGGCGGGACCGTCGTCCTCGTACGCCATCGCTATATGCCCGGCCTGTGCTTTCCCGGCGGCGGCGTGGAGGCGGGCGAACCGCCGCTTGCGGCGGTGCAGCGCGAGCTAAGAGAGGAAATCGGCGTGACGCAGGCGGACAGCGTCGAATTTCTCGGCCTTTACACGCGCAAGGTCTGGTGGACGACCAATGTTATTACCTTGTTCCGCGTGCGCGGCGCCGAGCTCAATTTCAAGCCCGGTCTCGAAATTTCGGATATCATTCTGGCCGATCCGCATGCGCCGCCGGCGGACACCGCGCCCGGCGCACGCCGCCGTCTCGCCGAACTCACCGGCAAGGCTCCGGTGAGCCTTTATTGGTAATTTGTACGCTCCGTCTCCTGTCGAGCCGTCCTGCACAAAGGATGAGCACGCAGAGCCGGGGAGATCGCGGAGATATCGGGTATCATAAACGCGAGGGATGGCGGCGCGCGAAGGCGCGCAGAAATTTGTTATAATTCCGGCGATCGCGACATTGCCGCCTCCGCGTTCTCCGCGCCTCCGCGTGAACCATTTGCTGCCGAAACCCGGATCGGAGCGGCCGGCAAATCCCGTCACATTTGGCCTAAACCGGATCCCAGCTGAACACCGAGGCCGAAGGACCCAGATCGTGGAAATCGGGTTTGAGTGCCGGCATGACGTGCTCGGCAATGGATTGGGGCGTCCAGCCTTCGTTCTTGCCGATGCCGCGGATCGGACGCGGTTGCGACATCAAGAATATCTCGTTGCCGCGCGCGGTGAAAATCTGGCCTGAAACGTCTTTCGTCGCCGGCGATGCGAGCGCCACGGCGAGCTGCGCCACCTGGTCGGCGCGCATCCTGTTGCGCATGCGTTCCACCCGCTGTGCCGAGGCCTCATCCTTGACAGGAATGGTCGCGATCATCCGCGTCCAGGCAAAGGGCGCGATGACATTGGAGCGGACAGTCTTCTGCGCGCCTTCCATGGCAATGATGCGCGAAAGACCGACAATGCCCATCTTCGCCGCCGCGTAGTTCGCCTGGCCGATATTGCCGATCAATCCCGATGTGGACGTAAAGAGGACGAACGCGCCTTCGTTCTGCTCGCGGAAGTGATTGATCGCGGCGCGGCAGACATTGTAGCTGCCGTGAAGATGCACCTCGATCACGGCGTCCCAGTCGTGATCGGTCATCTTGTGAAACATGGTATCGCGCAGGATGCCCGCCGGGTTGATCACCGCGTGCAGACCTTTGAAGCTGTCCATCGCCTGCTCGATCATGCGCTTCACGCCGTCACGGCTCGTCACGCTCTCGGAATTCGACACGGCTTCGCCGCCCGCACGGCGGATCTCCTGCGCCACCAGCTCGGCCGGTCCCGTGGAGCCTTCGTCACCGCCCGAAACGCCGCCGCCCAGATCGTTCACCACCAGGCGCGCGCCTTCCTTCGCCGCGAGCAGCGCGCTTTCCTTGCCGATTCCATTCGCAGCGCCGGTGACGAGAACGACCTTGCCTTCGAGCACACCCATCCACGCAAATCCCTCGCTGAAACCAGAAAACCCTAGCCGTCACGCTTCTTGTATGAAAGAGGAAGGCGATGGTGGACGGAGCCCGCCGATGTGGGAAATCAGACCTGAGGAACCGCGGGATGTGCCGCATGTCGAGGCGCTGGTCGCGAAGTGCTTTGGTCCGGGTCGTCACGCCAAATCGGCCTGGCGGCTGCGCGAGGGCGTAAACGCCGTTGAGGGGCTGAGTTTCGTTGCGGTCGAGGACGCGCGACTGAGGGGGTCTGTGCGTTTCTGGCCGATCGCGATCGGCAGCAACGTGGCGTTGTTGCTGGGTCCGCTGGCCGTCGATGCGGAATTGAGAGGGTTGGGTATCGGCGTCGCGCTGATGCTGCGCGGCATCGGGGAAGCGCGAAGCCGCGGTCACTGCGCGGTGATTCTGGTTGGCGATGCGCCCTATTACGCGCGTGCCGGTTTTGCGCCGCTTGCAGGAGGGCAGGTCCGGTTTCCGGGTCCGGTGGACGGCACGCGCATTCTGGGGCTCGCACTGGTACCCGGCGCACTTGATACGCTGAAAGGCGAGGTACGCCGCGCGCGGATTGATGATCCGGTATGTGCCGATGGCGCGCCGCTAGCGGGTTTCGAACTCATTGAGCGTCATTCCGCTCGTCAACAGACGGTCGAATAGCGCGCGTTCGCACTGCGCGGCATCCGCATCATGCGCCAGCACGTGCAGTTGGCGCATTCGGTCGAGTGCGGGGAACGTGAGCGGCGATTCACGTGCCGTTGCCAGCGTTTCCGGGTCGTCAAGCGACAGATGGCGGATGTCGGGCAATCCGAATCGCTGGGCAATTTTCTGGGCAGCGCGAAGCACCTTGTTGCCCAGATAAGAGGGAATATCCGCCATCGATGCCAGCCCGCTCAGCGCCGAGAGGCCGTCATCGCACCTCAGTTTCGTGATCTCCGGCGCATTGCGGACGATGTTGCGGCGATGCCAGCGCGCGAACAGGCGCTCGCGTGGCGGCTTGTGCATCGACGCCAACGCGCCGTCGAGATCATAGAGCGGCGAGAATGTCGGCAATCCCATCCGGATACCCGCCGTCACCGACGGGCCGGCGGTATAGGGGATACGAAGGAAAGCGTAGACCGAATCATAGGCGGCGGTGCGCGGCAATGCCCCGAAGCGCTCCTGCATTGCGGACAGATACGACTGTCCTGCCGCCGCGAATTCGCTAACAAACAAAGCATCGAACTGTGCTTCAGCGGGTGCGCGTGGCTCCAGTCGTGTCCGGTACAGGCGCTGAAAATCCGGTGACCCGGACAGGAATGGAAAATCCTGCAGCCACAATATGTCCTTCCACAGTTCGCCGCCAATTCCGGCAATGACAAGCGTGGTGCCGCGCAACTGCCGCTCGCGCGTGAGCTGATAGACATGGTCGTAAGCAAGCAGCCCCGTCTGGGCGTGCGTCAGCCGTAGCAGGGTCGGCGCACGCTCGGCAAAGCCGGCAATGTCGTGTCGCGTCTTGATGTGCGGCAGCTTCAGCACCGCAGCAACACGGGCTGCGATCGCGACATCGAGATTTCCGGGCTGGCCGGTTGTCGCCGTTTCCGCAATCAAATCCTTCAGGCATGCCGCAAGCAGGCGGCTGTCGTACCCGCCCGTCAGGTCGAGCGAAATCTGCTGCGATTGAATGGCGGTTCGCACGTCGCGCAGATAGGCGTCGAAGTCGAATGTTTCCGGCGCATGGTCAAAATCGGGCAGCGATTTTCGCAGCCGGCGAAGATCGTTGGACGACGAAAGATACGCGATGTCGTCCCCCGCGAGAAATCGTACGCGGCGGTCAATCGTGCGGCCCATGCCGTAGAAGCCGAAACGGAGAAAGAAGGCGAGCGCCGCAAGATCCAGCTGACCCTCGTCATACCCAAGCCGGATAATCAGTTCGAACAGATCGTCCGACAGGACGGCGTCCGCGGCAAACAGGCGCGCCAATCCGAACGGATCGACGCAGACAAAGACTTCGCGTGACCGGCAGTCGAGGATGGCAAGAAGGAAGGAGCCTTTTGCAAGGGCCAGGGTTGCCTGCGGGCCAAGACGACGGAACGAAGACAGGAGGACATTGACGCTGTCCCGCCCGGCAATCTCGCCTCTCACAAACAGAAAGCCGCGCCAGATCGCGATGAATCCGTGCCGCTCCAGGCGCTCATATCCGGCGGCCATCCTGTCTTCCGAAATGGAATGCTGGTCGAAGATCATTTTGTAAGCAATGGCCCGATTGAGACGGTTGCGGAACACGCCGATAATGATTGCCGCAGATTTCCGATGAAGGCCAATGCAGCCGGTCAGACATTTCGACTTCGCCGAACTGGAGCGGTTCGCGGCCCGTTACGATCAGGGCGTGATGGCCGGCTGGCTTGAGGACCTGCTCGCCCGAAACCGAAGCCATGCCTTCGCGGTGCCGGGCTATGAACCCTTGCTGGCACAGCGCATTCGCGCGGTGATCGAAGCCGGACGCCCGGCATCCTGCCTGCGGCTGGGCGATGGCGAGGGCAATATACTCGGCGCCTGCAACCGCGAATTCCGGGATCTGCACCAGCTCGCGGCCCGGAAAGCGGCCCTGATGCATCTCGGTCGATGGCTTCCGGGATCGGCACTTGAACAGTTGAGCCGCGCGACATTCGAGGCGGTCGCGAATGCAGATGTGATCGGCGTGCCCTGCACCGGGCGCATCAAACGCCTTTATCACGACCTGAAGAACAGGACCGGCGGCAACAAGTACGACATTCGGGGGGCGTGCGGTACGATCAACGCGCTCCGCAACGCGCACGCCGCCCTCTCATCGGCACCGCCGGATCGCGTAATAACAAACTGCTGGTTCCACCGCGATCTTCTCCCGTTTTACCAGGAAATTCTGCGGGGAATGCCGAAACTCGGGCTGATCAGTTGCTATCCGGACCTGTCCGACAGGCTGCGCGCGGCATTCGAAGCAGAGGACGTCATGCTTTTTCGGATTCCCAACCAGGTTTCCAATTCCGGTGAACGTCCCGTGCCCCCGCATTATCCCACTGTGTTCGAGAATGTCATGCAGTCGCTGGGCAATATCGGGAAGGGGCAGCCTGTTCTCGTCGCCGCCGGCATTCTCGGCAAGATCTATTGCAATCGGGTCAAGCAATGCGGCGGCATTGCACTCGATATCGGCAGCGTGGCCGATGTCTGGATGGGTCGGCGGGCGCGCCGTTATCACGATGCGGCCTATCTCGAAAAATGGGCCCTTTCGGACAGGGCGGCGGATACCCGCGGATGCAACAGCGCCGCTTCACGTGGCTGACGAATGGCGTCTCAAAGGAATGCGAGCACCATGTCGCGGCCGTTGCCCTGTATGCGATGCACTACAATTTTTGCCGCGTGCATGAGACGCTGAAAATCTCGCCCGCGATGCCGCCTGGCGTGACGGATGACGTTTGGAGTATCCGCGAATTGATTGCCGCTGCACTCGACGGCGAATTGCCTTTCGGCACAACCACTGAAGACCCGCAGAATCTTGACCGTGCGGACACGATCCAGTTCACCCGCCATCATGGACAATTCAAGGGGCGGTTCACGGTAATCAAAGAGGGTAGGGGGTGACATATCCGAAGGCGTGGGACCTTTCGCGACCGAGACGCCACCTTTAGCGTTTCTTCACTTGAAAAGGTCACAATCCTGTGGCGTGACATGCCGGACCGTGCTGGCGTACAGTTGGGGACTTGACCGGGGAGGACTTGGAAACATGGCAAACGAAACGCACGAAACCCACCACCCCTTAGAAACGGAAATTCGCGCATTCGAGGCGCAGCGGCGAGAACTCGAAAGGACATACGCAGGAAAATTTGTCGTATTCAAAGGGGGGGAACTTTTTGGAGCATGGGACACATTGGATGCGGCTGCCCAAGCTGCTGTCCTGAGATTCGGCCGCGGTCCATATCTGATTCGCCAAGTTGGCGCGCCTGCCGCTACGCTGCCAGCGTCAGTATTATTCAAGCCCGCAATGGCGGCATTATAATGCCGATTGCGGACTGTGGATTTCCTCCCTTTTTCATTGTTCCAGGCACCGCCCCGCCTCAGATCATAACGGCTCCTCAGCATCTGGCGCTAAAGGGACCGACCATCGCTGTTGAAATTGGATTCAACCCCGGTCTTTTTCATTCTGACCCCGCGAAAGTACAAGAGGCAATACAAGCTACCCACGCGAGCCCGCCCCCTCCTCAGCTTGTTGATGCACTGATTGATACTGGCGCGGGAGAGAGCGCAATAGACGTTGAGTTGGCGCAGCAGCTGCAACTGCCACTCGTAGATCACCAAGAGGGATCGGGAATTGGCGGCACTGAAAAGTTTGACGTGTATCTCGGTCATATCAGAATTGTTGCTTTAGGATTTTTACAATATGGCCGTTTTCTGGGGGTGAAATTGAAGGCTGGTCAGCAACCGCATTCTGCCCTTCTGGGCCGAACGGTATTCCAAAAAATGGTAATGGTTTACGACGGGCGCGACGGAACATGCAGGCTCGCCATCTGAGCCGACTGTCCTAAATCCCCTGCCGAGTGTCCTATTTAGGACAGTACCTGATTTTTCAGCACCCTTCCCCCGGGATGCACTGCACCGCTATCGCCCTTCCATCCTCCAGGCGAGAAGCAGCGAACTGAGAACCAGCAGGAGCGCGAGCCAGGGCGGGAGCAGCGGTTCCTGTTCGACCTGCGTGACGCGATAGGCGTGATTGGCTCGCAGGCCGATCCAGTTGCTGCCCGATGCAGGTTCTCCCGCGCTCACACGGCGTATCTTCGGCACGCCACCATCGGCGAGCCAATGCACCGACCCGCCCGTCGCGCGGGCAATGGGCTGAAGAATGGCATCCGTCGCGCGCACATCGGCAACTTCCTTGGGATTGAGCGGACCGCTGGCGGTGACCGTGCTCAATATTCCGTCGGTCGCGCGATAAAGACCCAGTTCGCCCGCCTTTGCGCTTCCGCGCCAGAGCCCCGGCTGAACCTGCCTCAGCGGCAGCGTCATCGTGCGCCCGGAAGGATAGGTCAGCGTCACGGGCTTCGCGCTCGCCGCGAGAGTCTGCCTGTCAATCTCGATCTGGCCATTCGCGATGCTGGCCCACAGCCGTTCATCCTCGAGCTCCGGCTCCTTCATCAGCCAATGCGCAAGCCGGCGAAGCAATTCCGCTTGCGGGCCGCCGCCCTCGAAACCGCGCGCCCACAGCCAGCCCTGGTCGGAAAGAATTTCCGCCACGCGTCCCTTTCCGACGCGATCGAGCACAAGAAGCGGACGATTGTCCGGGCCCGACATCAGCGTTTCGCCCGCGACCCTGTTGGCCCCGATGATTCGGAACCAGCGGCCCCAGCTTGGCGGTTTGTTGCCTTCGTTAGCGCCCTGCAGGCCGCGGGTGACGGGATGAGCTTCGCCGGCCGGCGTCAGCATGGGCTTGAACGGCTGGGTGACGACTTCTCCCGTGGGCTGTGCGGGAAGGACGGCGGCCAGCGGCGTGCGGAAAATGCTCTGCGTCGAGGCGAATTCCGGACCCGATGAAACAAGCAGTGCGCCGCCGTCTTCGACGTAATGCGCAATATTCTCGAAATACTCCATCGGCAGGATTCCGAGTTCGGTATAGCGGTCGAAAATCACCAGATCGAAATTGGCAAGCTTTTCGACGAACAATTCCCGGGTGGGAAATGCAATGAGCGAAAGCTGATCGATGGGAGTCTGATCCTGTTTGTCGGGCGGTCGCAAGATCGTGAAATGCACGAGATCGACGGACGGGTCGGCCTTGAGCAGCGAGCGCCAGACGCGTTCGCCCGCATGCGGCTGGCCGGAGATGAGCAGCACCCGCAACCGGTCGCGCACGCCATAGATCGTAACCACCGCGCGGTTGTTGGCGAGTGTCAGCTCCGCCGGACCCGGCCGCGCCTCGATCTCTACCACATTCTCGCCGCCATGAAGCACAGGAATATGGATCACCGCATTCCGGCCGGTGGGCAGGAAGCGCGTTCCCGCATCGACGCCGCCGACACGCAAATGGACCTGGGCAAATCCGGCTGCGCTGGAGCCGTAATCGTCAACGCGCACGACAATATCCGCGGACTGGCCGACAATGGCATAGCGCGCCGCGCTGACCACTGTGAGCTTGCGGTCGCGTTCGCCGCGATGGCCGACAATCAGCGCCTGAAAAGGGCCGTGCAGCGTCGCCGCCCCGGCCGTCTGCGCATCGTGAACCTCGCCGTCGGTAATCGCGATGGTACCCGCAATCCTGTCCGGCGGCGCGTCGGCCAGCGCAGAGGTCACGCCGGCAAGAAGCCGCGTGCCGGTATCTTCGTTCACGGGCGACACCACTTCGGCGCGCCGCAGCTCGATGCTTTTGTCTTTGGAAAGGCGGTTGGCGATTTCCGCGGCCGCCCTGTCCGCCTCGGCTCGGCGATGACCGATGTTCATGCTTCCGGAATGATCGACGACCAGGGCTACAATGTCGGGCAACGGCAGTCGCGTCTCTCTTACGATAAGCGGATTGGCGAGCACCAGACAGCCGAAAACAAAGACGAGCGCCCGCGCAAGCGCGCCGCGCGCCCGCAACCACAGCGCATAAATCAGCATCGCCGCTGCCGCGGCGGCTATCAGCCAGATCCAAACGACGCCGATATAAGGTGCGAAATCGATGGAGAAATGCATCGCCGCGCGGCTGCCTAATGCCCCAGGCGCTCCAGAAGCGCCTGGGCGTGCACGTTGTCGGTCTTGTAGTTCCCGGTCAGCGCATACATCACGACATTGACGCCGAACCGGTACGCCATCTCCCGCTGCTCGTCGCCGCCGGGTGTTACATCGGCAAGCGGGCGGCCCTGGCTGTCCACGGCCCAGGCCGCCGCCCAGTCATTACTGCCGATAATCACCGGCGAGACGCCATCGCCGCCGCGCGCCGGACCGGAATCGGGATCGGGAGGCGGCAATGCCTCCACCCAGACTTTTCCTCCCGACCAGCGGCCCGGAAAATCCTGGATGAGATAAAATGTCTTTGTCAGCACATGATCGGCGGGCACGGGTTCAAGCGGCGGCATGTCGAGTTTCGACAGCAGCCGTTTGAGAGTTTGTTCGCCCGGCGAGGCCGGCCCGCGAATGCTGCCCAGCGTCAGGTCACGGGTGTCGAACAGGATTGTTCCGCCATTGCGCATGTAATCGGAGATTTTGCTGAGCGCGTGGGGCGAAAGATCGTGTTCGCGGGGATCCATCGGCCAGTACAGCAATGGAAAAAAGCTGAGGTCGTCTTTGTCCGGATCGACGCCGACCGGATCGAGCGGTTCATAGGAGGTGCGTGCCTTCAGCACCAGGCCGAGGCCCGCAAGCCCCGCGGCGCTCATCGCGTCTACATCGGGCAGACCTGTCTTCACATAAGCGAGGCGCGTATCCAGCGCGGCTTTCATGTCGAAGGCATCGTCCGCACGCGCATGAAACGGCGCCAGGATGAACACCAGGGCGAAGATGGTTGCGGCGCGGCCAGCCACGCGCGGCGCGGGCAGATGGCCCCGCAGCCACAGTCCGATGCAGCCATCGGCAAGCAGGATCGCGAGCGCCAGTGCGAGAAGCGCGTCTTCGAGATCGAGCGCCGCTGACCGTGAATAGCCCTGCACCTGATAGCCTGCCGGGCGAAGCGGATCGAGCCGCAGCGAATCATTGCCGGCGTTCAGCGCCATCTCGGCGCCGTCATGTCCGTAAAGTCCGGGAGGATGCGCAGGAGACGGTCTTGCGGACGCGATTTCCGAACCGCGCAGCGGAAGCGCATCGGCAGGCGGCTTGACCGGGCGCCCGAAGCCGTCAAGCGTCATCAGGGGCGGGAAGACCGCATTGGCATCGCTGGCGAGCTGTGCGGGTTGCGCACCGCCGGCAAGGTCGAGCAGCCGCTGCAGCATCTCGACATAGAGACCCGAAAGCGGAAGGTTCGACCAGGCAGGGCTTGCGGTGACGTGGAACAGTACGATCCAACCCCGGCCGCGCGGCGCCCCTGTAACGAGCGGGGTCCCGTCGGCGAGCCGCGCCCAGCTGCGGTCGCCGAGTTCGATGGATGGCTCCGCCAGGATTTGTCGCGACACTGTTACTTCAGGCGGAACCGAAAGACCGCGAAACGGGCTGGCGTCGGGGAATGCCGCCAGATGCTGCGGCTGGGCCCAGGCGAGCGCGCCGCCGAGATAGCGACCGCCCACGCGCAGCTTCACGGGAACGAGATCGTCCACATTTGTGGTCATTCGTCCGCCGGCAAAGCGCACCAGAACTCCACCATGCTCGACGAAGCGGGCAACCCGGTCGTGATCCGCACCAACGATCGTGCCGATATCGGCGAGGACGATCACCGACACATTGCGCGCCAGCGCGTCGCTGATCGTGCCTTTCTGCACATCGGCATAAGGCGCGAGCGCGCGCTGAAGATAATAAGCATCTGAGAGCAGCGGCTGTTCGTCCTGCGCATTGCGTGCCGAGACGATCTCGACGGCTCGGCGCCGCGATCCGGTGCCCAGCAATTGTATCGCGCCGGCGGAATCTTCGTTCTCGATGACCACGCGGGCGGTTTCGTTGCGGATTTCGAGCGGCAGTGGAATTCTTGCCGAGGTTTCTCCGGCATACGGCGCAAAGCGGAACGGCGCCGAAGCGAGTGTTTCGCCCTGTGCGCCGAGTGCGGCCACATTGCCGTCCAGCGCGCGGGCCGTCGCGTCGCGCGCGATATGTGCCACGAAGCCATCTGCTTCATTGTGCAGCGAGCGCAGCATGACGAGATTCTTTCCGGGCCCATCGGCGTAGATCCGCAATCGCCCGCGCCGCGCCAGCAACTCTGCAATCCGTGTACTGTCCCCGTAATCGAGACCGTCGCTCAGCCACAGGATTTCCGGCGCACCACCCAGTCTGGCCTTTTCGAGAGCGGCCACCGCGCGCGTCCGATCCGGCAGCCAGGGCTCCGGCGTGACTTCGCTTGCGCGGCGCTGCGCCTCGCCGGCCGGGAGAAGGGCGATCGTCGGCGGTGGCGAAGCTGTCGGCACGATTGCGACGGGACGGCCGGACTGCGCGGCGGATGAAAGTGCCGTGGCAAGTGCTGCGCTGCGCGTATTCCAGTTTGCGGCCGAGGTCCAGCCATTGTCGACGAACAGGACAAGGGGTCCGCGGCCGGGAAGCGGCGGACCTTCGCCCAGCCTTGGTTGCGCGAGCGCCACGATGATCAGGGCTGCTGCAAGCAGCCTCAAAGCGAGCAGCCAGAGCGGTGTGTGCGCCGGGGTTTCGTCCTTTGCTGCAAGGCCGGCAAGCAGCCGCAATGGCGGGAAGGCGATGCGCCGCGGCGCCGGCGGCGTGACGCGCAAGAGCCACCATATCGCCGGCAGAACGGCGAGCGCCGCGAGAATCCAGGGTGTGCCAAAAGAGAGAGCCGGGACGAGGTTCATTACGCTCTGGCTTGCATGCCGATGTTATTGGCCGGAACGCCGCCCAATGTCGCGTAAAGCGCGACCAGCGCCGTTTCGGGCCGCTGGTCGGTACGGTGGGCAAGATAGTTCCAGCCCAGCCGGCGCGCCAACACGCTCACCTGCTCCGCCTGCGCCTGAAAACGCCGGCAATAGGCGTCGCGCACGCTCTCCGCGCGGCCGAGCAGTTCGCTCATCCGCGCCGGCGCCCATTCGAAGCGCGTGCGGCCGTTATAGGGAAAATCCTGTTCGGCGGGATCGATAATGTGAACGAGATGGCCCGTGAGACCGGCACCGGCGAATTTGCGGACCGCGCCGTCGATCTCTGCGAGCGGCGAAAGAAAATCGCCGAACCAGACGAGTTGGGCATTTTTTCCGGGCGCGGCATCGGGCAGCGCGGTTTCGCTGTCTGGCGCTTCGGTGAGCATGCGTGCCATGTGATTGAGTGCGGTGCGTCCTCCCGCCGGTGCACGCCCGGCGCCGAGCAGGGCGATGCGCTCGCCGCCACGCACCAGGAGCGACGCCAGCGCCAGCGTCAGAAGAGCAGCACGGCCGAATTTGGTCGGCAGATTCCGATCGGACGCAAACCGCATTCCCGCCGATCGGTCGCACCAGAACCAGACCGCCTCCACCGCCTCCCATTCGCGCTCGCGGACGAAGAGATGCTGCGACTTCGCCGATTGCCGCCAGTCGATCGTGTTGGTTCCGTCACCCTTCGCGTAGCGGCGGAACTGCCAGAACGTTTCTCCGGTCCCGGCCTTGCGACGGCCGTGAACACCGAGCCCGACGATCGAAGACAGGCGTTCGGCGTCGACCAGCAAGGGCGGCAGCCGCGCCGCCAGCGCTTCGGCCTCCAGCCCCGGATTTGCGGCTTTTTGCAGCCGCTCCGAACGATCGGTTTCGGTCAAAGATGACTCCGGCACAGCCGGTCGATGACCTCCGAAATCCTGATGCCTTCGGCGCGCGCGGCGAAACTGAGCGCCATGCGGTGACGCAGCACCGGCTGCGCGAGAGCGGCGACATCGTCGACGGAGGGTGCAAAACGCCCTTCGATCAGCGCCTTGGCGCGGATCGCGAGCATGAACGCCTGGCTGGCGCGCGGACCCGGTCCCCAGGCGACCTGTCGGCGCAGGGTCTCGCTGCCGCTCTCGTCGGGCCGCGCCGCGCGCACGAGACGAAGCAAGGCTTCGACGACTTTCTCGCCGACGGGCAGATGCCGGACAATACGTTGCGCGCCGAGAAGTGCCTCGGCGTCGCAAACGCGGTCGACCGGGGCTTCTTCGCCGAAGGTCGTCGCCATCAGCATGCGCCGTTCGGCGCCGGCATCCGGATAACCGATATCGATCTGCAGAAGAAACCGGTCGAGCTGGGCTTCGGGAAGCGGATAGGTACCTTCCTGCTCGAGCGGGTTCTGCGTTGCGAGCACGTGAAAGGGATGCGGCAGATCATAACGCTGGCCCGCGACTGTTACATGCTTCTCCTGCATCGATTGCAGGAGCGCGGATTGCGTGCGCGGACTCGCGCGGTTGATTTCATCCGCCATCAGGAGCTGGGTGAACACGGGCCCCGAAAGAAAGCGGAAGGTGCGGCGGCCGGTCTCGTTTTCCTCGAGAATCTCCGAGCCGATTATGTCGGCCGGCATGAGATCAGGCGTAAACTGGATGCGCTTCCAGTCGAGACCCAGAACCGTGGCCAGCGTTTCGACAAGGCGCGTCTTGGCAAGTCCGGGAACGCCGATCAGCAACCCATGACCGCCGGCCAGCAGCGTAACCAGAACCTGATCGATGACATCGTTCTGGCCGAAGATGACACGCGCGACACCATCCCGTACGCGGCTGAACAGGTCCGCATACATTTCCGCCTGCGCCACGGGCGCCTCATCGATCAACTCGATGGCGTCGATAGATTGCGTTTCGTTCATCCTGCCTTGCCGTATCAGCTGTTCGCAATGTGAGCTTCGCTCAGGGCCTGCGGTTGCGGCATATGGGGCCGCTCCCTATGCTTGGCCCGGGCCCATCGGGAAGGCGTTTATGTGGCATTCCGGCTTCGCGTGTGCAACTGCGCAATGTCTGCGCCACGACCGTCAAACCGCACAAGGCCGTGAGGGCGGCAGTTCACGGATTCCGGCCGGATCGGTCCATGCATGATGGCCATTTCGCAGCCGCGCCGGCAGACAATTTCACATCTTGTCGCCCATAGCGGGGCCGATGCACTGCGTTCCCGGCTGTCCTCTTCTCCGCCGGTCCTGCCGCTTTCTCCGGGGCGCAGCGACTACGATCTCAATCCTGATTTGCATCGCGCCACAGCGCATGAACTCGTGCCCGCGGCCGTGCTTGTTCCGGTTGTCAGGCGCGCCGATCCGACGGTGCTCTTCACACGGCGTACAGAACATCTGGCGCGCCATGCCGGGCAGGTAAGCTTTCCCGGCGGGCAATTGGATCCGGACGATGAGTCGCTTGTCGCCGCCGCTCTGCGCGAGACGCGGGAAGAAACCGGAATCGATCCCGGACTGGTTGACGTCGCAGGATTTCTCGATCCGTATGAAACAGGCACCGGCTTTGCAATCCTCCCCGTCATCGGCGTTCTCGAAGAAGGCTTTTCGCTCGTTCCCAATCCGCGCGAGGTGGCCGAGATATTCGAAGTTCCGCTCGCCTTTTTTCTGGAGCCCGCGAATTGCGAACGCGGAACCGGCGAATGGCAGGGGCGGCAGCGCGTGTTCTATGCGTTTCGTTACAAACAACATTACATCTGGGGCGCAACCGCTTCCATCCTGGTGAGTTTCCGCGACCGGTTTCCGCCATGACATGCATCGGGCGCTTATGAGCACGCGGCTTGATCCTTCGCGCGAAGCCTGGATGCGCGCCCCCGAAACGCGCGCCGTCATGCAGGCGCTTTCGTCCGCCGGCGGAAGCGCACGTTTCGTCGGCGGCGCGGTGCGCAACGCGCTGCTCGGCCGCGAAGTGGACGACATCGATATTGCAACGCCGCTCCTGCCCGACGAAGTCATGCGCCGGCTCGAAACTTCGCAGATCAAGGCCGTGCCCACCGGCATCGAGCATGGCACGGTCACTGCAATTGTCGGACGACGCGCGTTCGAGGTCACGACATTGCGCCGCGACGTGGCGACCGACGGCCGCCATGCCGTCGTCGCCTTTTCGGACAATTGGGCGGAAGACGCCGCCCGCCGCGATTTCACCATCAATGCGCTCTACGCCGCGCCCGATGGCGAGTTGTTCGATTACACGGGCGGTCTCGCCGATCTTGCTGCGCGGCGCATCCGCTTCATCGGCGATCCCGTGGCGCGCATCCGCGAGGATTATCTGCGCATTCTGCGCCTGTTCCGCTTCCATGCCTGGTACGGGCGGGGCGCGTTGGACGAACAGGCCCGCGCTGCTGCGCGCGAGGAGCAGAGGGGCCTCGAGACGCTTTCCGGGGAACGCGTTCAGAAGGAAATGCTGCGGCTGCTGGAAGCGGAGAATCCGGTTCCGGCCCTGCTTGTGATGCGGGACGACCGCATTCTGATGCATGTCATTCCCGTGGCAGCGCGAGCGATCCGGCCGGACAGGATCGGGCGTCTGGTCGCGATTGCCGAAAGCGGCACGCCCGATGCCGCCGATCCCATGCTGCGGCTGGCCGCCTTGATGCCATCGGATCCGGGCCTCGTTGCAGCCGTCGCGCAGCGGCTGAGGCTTTCGAATGAGAACCGCGATCGTCTCGTCGATCTCTCAAATGCGGCGGAAGACATTGCGCCGGCAATGACAGGCCCGGCGTTGAACAAACTGCTCTATCGATTGGGCAGGCAACGCGTGCGCGACCGCATTCTGCTCTGCTGGTCGAAAGATAGTGACAATTCGCGCGACGCCGGATGGGGCGCGCTGCTTGCACGGACCGACAGCTGGACCAGCCCCGAATTTCCATTGACCGGCCGCGATGTCCTCGCCGCCGGAATTCCCGAAGGCCCGCAGGTCGGAAGGATTCTCTCCGAACTCGAAAACTGGTGGATCGAAGGTGATTTCACTAACGATAGGCAGGCCCTCGCCGCGCGTTTGAAGTCCATGGCGCGGGCTGGAAATTAGGACGGTTTCGTCGATTTTCCCGGCAGCGCTGTTTGCGCCCGGATCAGGCTCTGTTCGGCCGAATGCGGCTCCCGGCGATCGGTCATGCGAGGCGGCACACCGACTAGCGCGCCTAGCGCCGCTTCTCCTTGAGCGAGAACACTGTCCCGGGGCCATAGGCCCCGCCTTCATAAGTTGTCCCATAGAGCGTGCCATGAACGTCGATCAGGCCAGCTTGTGGCCGAAAGCCGTCACCCGGGCAGGTGCGGGCGCCAGGGCAAAACGTATGCAGCACCGTCTCGGCGCCGGTGGCGGGATCAACAGAGAATGCGGTGCCGCCGAAGTCGCGTCGGGCAACGCCGCCCTGAGAGGTCGTTCCGTACAGCACGCCGCCGACGTCGATCAGGCCGGCGTCGGGGATCGCGCCGTCCGGGCCGGCGAAGGCATGGAGCACGGTCTCCGTGCCGGTGCCCGGGTCGACCGAGAACACCGTGCCGCAGCCAAAATAATTGGTGCAGTCTCCACCTCCGCCAACGGCGGTGGTGCCGTACAGGATGCCGTTGACATCGATCAGGCTTGCTGACGGTCCCTGGCCGTCCGTGCCGCCGGCGAAGGCGTAAACCACACTTTCCACGCCCGTATCCAGGTTGAGCGAAAACACAATGCCGCAGCCGGTGAAGTTGCAACCGCCGCCGTTAGCTGTCGTTCCATACAGGACGCCGCCGACGTCGATCAGGCCGGCGTAAGGGTTCGCGCCGTCCGTGCCGCCGGCGAAGGAATGGAGCACCTTCTCCTTTCCGGTGTTGCGGTCGATCGCGAACACCGTGCCAAGATTATGCGCGCCGCCAATTGCGGTCGTTCCATAGAGCCTCCCCTTCACGTCGATCAGGCCGGCGGCGGGAGAGGAGCCGTCGGTGCAATTCTGCCGGCTGCAAAAAGAATAGATTACTTTTTCAGTACCGGTCGAGGGGTCGAGCGAAAACACCGTGCCCCTGCCTCCGTTCGTGTTGCTTTCGTAAGTCGTCCCGTAAAGTATGCCGCCCACATTGATCAGCCCGGCCTGCGGGTCTGCACCGTCGGCGCAGTTCTGCTGGCTGCAAAAGGAGTAAACCACTGCCTCCGCACCCGAGGCCGGGTCGATGGAGAACACCGTACCCACGCCTTCGGTACCACCGCCCGAGGACGTACCGTACAAGATGCCCTTCACATCGATCAGGCTGGCTTCGGGACCCCAACCGTCCGGGCTGCCGGCAAAAGAATGGAGCACCCGCTCCTTGAATGTGCCGGACTGCGCTGTCGCCGAACCCGGCTGGACGAAAGCGGAAACGATCCCGGCGAGCATGGCCACGGATATGGTTTTCATTTTTACCCCCAAATGTGACAGCGCTGTGAAGCAAGCACTTGATTCACGATAGCGCAGTTGCGCCCCCCC
>Ga0335075_10002780_pt1 | contig 27951 bp, 27 predicted proteins | sample Lox_Sample_24_FD_206723 | JGI IMG/M metagenome (GOLD analysis project Ga0335075, IMG submission 206723) | Soil microbial communities from Loxahatchee National Wildlife Refuge, Florida, United States - Lox_Sample_2.4 | ecosystem: Environmental > Terrestrial > Soil > Wetlands | place: USA...
CGCCCGAGGCAGTCGCGGCGCTGGAGGCCGTCACTGGTCACGACGTGATCGCGTTCCTGTCCGCCTGGGCCAACAACACCACGCCGCGCGAGGCTGCGGCGTACGTGCACTACGGCATGACCTCCTCCGACCTGGTCGATACCGCCCTGGCGCTTCAGCTCTCGCAGGCCACCGACCTGCTGACCGCCCGGTGCGACCGGCTGCTGCACGTGCTCCGCGAGCACGCGCTGGCGCACCGCACCACGCTGCGGGTCGGCCGGACGCACGGCATTCATGCCGAGCCGGACGTCTGGGGGCACCGGGTCGCTGACTTCGCCTTCGGCATCCATCGCTGCCGCGACCGGCTGCTGCGCACCCGTCAGTCGGTGGCGGTGGGCAAGCTGTCAGGCCCGGTCGGTACCTACTCCAACATCGACCCCGCGATCGAGGCTGAGGTGCTGGGCGAGCTCGGGCTGCGCCCGGCGGACGTCGCCACCCAGGTGGTGCTAAGGGATGGCATCGGCGCGTGGGTGAGCGTGCTCGCGCTGATCGCCAGTGTCTGCGATGCGATCGCCCTGGAGATCAGGCACGGGCAGCGGACTGAGGTGTCCGAGCTGGCCGAGCCGTTCGGCTCGGGCCAGAAGGGCTCCTCGGCGATGCCGCACAAGCGAAACCCGGTCCGGGCGGAGCGGATCAGCGGCCTGGCCAGGATCGTGCGGGCCCAGGTGGTCCCGGTGATGGAGGGAATCCCGCTGTGGCACGAGCGGGATATCTCACATTCCTCGACCGAGCGGGTCGCGCTGCCGGATGCTGCGACCGCTACTGACTTCATCCTGGAGGAGACCACCAGCCTGATGGAGAACCTGGTGGTCGACCCGGCCCGGATGCTGGCAAACCTCGAGTCAAGCCACGGGCTGATCTATACCTCGGCCGTGCTGCTCGAGCTCGTGGCTGCCGGGATGTCGCGCGAGGACGCGTATTCCCTGGTCCAGGGCGCGGCGATGGAGACCTGGCAGTCTGGAGTGCCGTTCCGGGAGACCCTCCGCAAGTACGCATCGGCCCTCGGCCAGGAACTCGACGAGGCGCGGCTGGATGAGGTATCGAGTCCGGAACGTTACGTCCGCAGGCTAGGCGACGTTTTTGACCGGCTGGAGCGGCTGGTATGACCGCTGGCGAGCCTGGCACCGACGGCTCCGTTCCCGGTTTTAGGCATATTTACTCAGGCAAAGTGCGGGAGCTTTACCAGGCGGAGGACGGCCACCTGCTACTGGTCGCGACCGACCGAATCTCTGCATTTGACTATGTGCTAGAAACGCCCATCCCTGATAAAGGCAAAATCCTTACCCAGCTTTCTCTCTGGTGGTTCAGCCGGCTGGCTGATATCGCTCCTAGTCACCTCATCGACGCACCGGTTCCGGCGGAACTGACCGGCCGCGCCATGGCCTGCATGCCGTTGTCGATGGTCCCGGTCGAGTGCGTCGCGCGCGGCTACCTGACCGGGTCGGGACTGGCCGACTACCGGCGGGACGGCACCGTCTGCGGCATCAGGCTCCCGGCCGGCCTGACCGACGGCGCCCGGCTTCCCGAGCCGATCTTCACGCCCGCGACCAAAGCGCCGCTCGGTCAGCACGATGAGAACATGACCAGGGCGGACGTAGTCGCACTCGTGGGCGAGGCGACCGCGGCCGAACTGGAGCGGATCACGCTGGCGGTATACGAGCGCGGCGCCGACCTGGCCGCAGAGCGCGGCATCATCGTGGCGGACACCAAGATCGAACTCGGGTTCGACGCCAACGGGACGCTGCGCCTGGGCGATGAGGTACTGACGCCGGACTCGTCGAGGTTCTGGCCCGCTGACTCCTGGCAGCCGGGCCGCAGCCAGGTGTCCTTTGACAAGCAGTTGGTCCGGGACTGGCTAACTTCGCCGGCGTCCGGCTGGGACCGGTTCGGCGGAGAACCGCCGCCGCCATTGCCGGCAGATGTAATAGCCCAAACCAGGCAGACTTATCTGGCGGCCTACGAGCGTATCACCGGGCTGCCGTGGCAAATTCAGCACTAACCCCCTGTCATTACGGTACGGGCGCGACTGGATACGTTACGTAACACGGTCGTCATGGTCAGGGGGGTCGAACGCGGTGGAATACTTGACGTCACGACAACGGGGCACAACCGACTACGGCGGTCTGCCGTCTCAACGGTCAGTTGACTCGGTATCGTCGACTGACCCGGTAAGTCAGCCGGGCGGCGGCGTGATGCGGCTAACCGACGGGAGTTCTAACCAGATGACGAGCGGCCCAGAGACCCGCTACATCGTGCGAGGCGGCAACCCGCTGCAGGGCACCGTATTCGTTCAGGGCGCCAAGAACGCCGCGCTCAAGATGATCGCAGCATCCCTGCTGGCGGAGAAGGGCCGGACGGTCCTGCGCAATGTCCCGGTCATCGAGGACGTCCGCCGTGCGGTAGAGCTAGCTCAGGCAGTCGGAGCCACCGTCAAGTTCCACGAGGCCGAGCGCACGCTCGTTGTCGACGCCTCTGATCTCACCAGCTCGGTTCTCCCGGCCGAGATCGCCAGCCGCTTCCGCGCCTCGGTGCTGTTCGTGCCGGCGCTGCTGCACCGGCTCGGCGAGGCCACGATCGAGGGTGAGGTCGGCGGCTGCAACCTCGGCCGGCGCAGCCTCGACTTCCACTACCGGGGCTTCGCTCGGCTCGGCGCCATCGTGGACGAGCACGAGACCGCGATCCATATCAAGGCCGACCGGCTGCGCGGCGCGCACCTGTATCTGGACACGCCGTCGCACACCGGCACCGAGAACCTCATCATGGCCGCCTCGCTGGCGCCCGGCACGACCATCATCGACAACACCGCGCTCGAGCCTGAGGTGCTCGACGTGATCGCGTTCCTGCAGAAGATGGGCGCGCACATCACCGGCGGCGGCACCGGGTTCGTCACGGTCGAGGGTGTCCAGGAACTGACCGCTGTCGAGCACACGGTCATGGAGGACCGCATCGATGCTGGCGTATTCGCGATGGCGGCCGCGATCACCGGCGGCGAGATCAGCCTGGTCGGCGCCTCGCTCGAGCACTTCGGCGTGGCCCGCTGGAAGCTTGAGCAGATGGGCGTGGAGTTCGCCACCCACGGTGCGATCGTGCAGGTGCGGCGGGAGCGACAGCTGCGGCCGATCAACGTGATCACCGACACCTACCCCGGCTTCGCTACCGACCTGCAGTCTCCGATCATGGCGCTCTCCTGCCTGGCCGACGGCACCAGCTACATCCGGGAGACCATCTTCGACGGCCGGTACATGCTGGCCGAGGAGCTGAACAAGATGGGCGCGAAGATCGAGGTGGCCGGCAACGCCGCGCTCGTGCACGGGCCGTCTCAGCTGCACGGCACCGAGGTCATCGCGCATGACCTGCGCACCGGCATCGCGCTGATCCTCGCCGGGCTCGCGGCTGACGGCGAGACCGTGGTCGCTCCCGGCTACCTGATCGACCGAGGCCACGCTTCGATCGCGACCAGGCTGGCCACGCTGGGCGCCGACGTCACGACTGAGGTCATCGGCTAGCCGTCGTCCGGTGGCGTGATGCCGGCTCGACTTACCTGCTGGCGAGGCGGGCCAGCACCACGCTGGTGCGGTACGCGGCCAGGTCGAGCATCCAGTCGCGCTCCGGGATAGTCGGTAGCGGCAATGCGAAGCTCGGAGCAGGCCGCCAGCCTCCGCTGGCTCAATGAGTGCGCATGCCGCGCCTGTCCCCCCTGTCGTCATACCAGCGTCCGCGCCAATCCGTAACCTTATCGTCACCGTCTGAGGCTGTTACCGTCTTTCCGGCCGCGCTGCCATGAGTTACGAAGGTAACTAGTGATTTATTGCGCGACCGGGGGTGGCTGCCACCATGACTGCGCGTTCGGTGCGGGCGGCCGCAGCCGCGGAACTGCGGCTGGGCCAGGAAGTCACCGTCGGCCTGGTCGGCCCGCATGCGCTGCTCGAGCGAATCGTGCTCGCGGCGGGTTTGCCCGGATCGGCTGATCGCAGCCTGCGCATCAGCGACGGCGATGCCGGCGACGAGGGCACGCGATGCCGGCTCCTGCTGGCTGCGTACGCCGACGAGCAGGAGGCGCCGGAGAAAGTCACCAGGCTTGGCGCGGCCGATGCGTTCTTGTTCGCCAGCCGCGCACCGCTCGAATTCGCGCGCCAGGCTGGTGCGGTCCGCGGCCCGGCTGTGCACGTCGACCTGGCAGACGGCCCGCTGATCGCGGCGCTGCTGCGGGCCCGTGACGGCGGCGGCGAGCCCGCCCGCGCCAGTTTCGACACCGTGACCCGGCCGGAGGTCGCGCGCGCGCTGGCGGAACTTGGCCTTTCAGCTAGCCGAGTGCACGTGCACGAGAGGATCGGCAGCCCAGCGTCGATGGCTTCCTACCATTCCAGGCTGTGGCACATCGGCCAGACGTCCACGGCGATCACCTGCCTGGACGAGGTTGCACGCCGGCTGTCGGCCGCCGGCGTGCCGGCCATGCTCGTCGTGCCGTCCGATCCGTCGATCGCCGTGGCACTGCGGGCGGCCGTCCTGCTGGCGGAACGGCAGGCGCTGATGGCGGCACAGCTGGCCGTCGCGCTGGTTGAGGTGCCGGATCTGCGCGGCGCCAGCGCGCGATCTGCGCCGCGGCAGGCCAGGGAGGAACTGCGTCTTGCCGTGCACGGATTCCTGGTCCGCATGGCCCGGCAGCTCAGCGGCACGGTCAGCCCGATCAGCGAGCACGGCTTCCTGCTCGTGGCGTCGGCGAGCTCGCTCACCACCGCGGCGACCGGAGAGCTGTCGCTGACCGCGCACGCGGAACGTGAGCTAGGCATCACGCTTGAGGTCGGCTTCGGAACCGGTCGCACCGAGCTTGGAGCGGAGGAGGCCGCCAGGCGGCAGCTGACGGCACCCGGCGCGGCTGCCAGTGCCGGCGGTTCGCGACGGCGAACCGCCGCTGGCGCCGCCGGGACCGGTGCAGCGTACCGGCGGGCCGGGCTGCCCGACTCAGCGGTGCGGCGGCTGCATCCGGCTGCGTCCGGGCCAGCAGATGCTGTGACCGGCCTGACTGCGACCTCCGCCGCTCACCGCTCCGATGGCGACCTGACGGAGCCGGTCTCGGTGCGAGAGCCGGTCTCGGTGCGAGAACCGGCCGCGCTGCCAGGGCGCGCCGCCGCTCCGCCGGAGCGAGGTGGCCAGGCCGGGCAGACCGGTGGCGCGCTGGTACCGCCGGGCAGCCTCAGCCGGCTGCGCAGTCTTGAGACGCTGGCGCGGCTGGCACAGAAGCTAGCTGCGGACGCCACCCCGGTTGTCGACGCCGAGCTCACCGGACAGCTGCTGTCGGTAACGCCGCGGACTGCGCGCCGCCAGCTGCGCGCGCTGGCGGACGAAGGGCTGGCGCTCCCGCTGCCGCCGCGCCGCACTCAGCATCCCGGCCGGCCGCGGCAGGCTTACCGCCTGGTCGTCGAGCAGCTAGGCCGGCCCGCCGTCCGCTAGCCGCTGGGTGTACGGCAGCAACGCCGCGCCCATCCCGAGCCAGCCCGGCCAGCCGTCCGCTAGCCCGGCCAGCGTGCGATGACGTCCCGGCTGAACCTCGCCATCTCCTCGCGCTGCGGCGAGAACTGCAGCAGCATCAGGCTGACGCCAGCCTCGCCGTAAGCGGCAAGCCGCTCGATGATCTGCTCGGGCGTCCCGACCAGGCCGCTGCGCAGGCCGCGGTTGGACACGCTGTACTCCTCCAGCGAGACCTGCGACTCCAGCTGCGAGCCCTGCACGAAGTCCTGGTAGGACGCATATGCCTCGGGCGATGACCGAACGTCGAGGATCCGCTCAAGTTCCGCCTGCGCCTCCGCCTGCGTGTCGCGGCAGATCACATAGCCGGAGAGCCCGAACGTCAGGGGCGGCAGGTCCGGCCGGTCCGCGCCGAGAGCACTGGCAGCGGCGCCCCGGCGCGCGGCCAGGTCGGCGACCTTCGCCGCGATCACCTCAGGCGCGTCGCCGTGCATGACATAGGCGTCGGCCATCGCCGCGATCACGTCCTTGGCCGTCGGCGACTCGCCGCCCATGTAGACCGGCGGCAGCCGGGCAGGCTTCGGCTCGAGTACGGTGCCATCCAGCTGGTAGAGCGGCCCGGCGTGTGTGACTGTCTCCTCGCGCAGCAGCCGCCCGACGAGCCCTAGCCACTCCTCCGTCCGCGCGTACCGGGCATCGTGCACGTCGAACGGCGCGCCGTACTGCACGGCCTCGTCTTTCCACCAGGACGAGACGACGTTCAGCGAGATCCGCCCCGGCGCGATGACATCGAGAGTGGACAGTGCCTTCGCGGTCAGGGCCGGCGCGTGATAGTTCGGCCGCACCGCGAGCATCAGCTCTAGCGAGCTTGTCGCCGCCGCAACGGCAGGGGCGAGCGTCCAGGCATCCAGCGACGGCGCCCGGTGACCCTTGATGTCGTTGAGGTTCAGCTCGGCGATCAGCGACAGGTCGAAGCCGAGCTGCTCACTCTCCGCCGCGAGGTCCCGGATGTACGGCCAGGCCACCGGCATGCCCTCGTCCGGCACATTGCGCAGCCAGCCGCCAAAGATCGGCATCCAGTACCCGAACCGCATGCTCACCGCCCTCTTCCCACCTCAGCAAGGAGCCCGCCGAGATAGGCCGCGACGGCCGGCAGCGCGGCACGCGGCGCGGCCGCCTCGATCTCGGCGTTGTAGTTCGTGGTGGTGTTGATGTCGTAGGTCACCAGCCGGCCGTCGGCAGTCTCGATGAACTCGAAGCCGGCGATCCCGATTCCGTGGGCGGCAGCAAACTCCAGGTAGCGGCCGATCACCGGGTGCTCGAAGCCCTCGCGCAGCGCGAACAGGCTTGGCTCGGCCGCTGCCTGTCTGCCCGCCGCGGCAGCCGGGCCAGCCACGGGCGGGCCGACCGCGCACGCGTCCGCCGGGCATAGCCGGAAGCCGCCCCGCGCCGTGTCGGCGGTGATCGCGTAGATGAACTCGCCGCCGACGATCTCCGCCCTCGTGATCCGGGGCTGTGCCGCGACCAGGTACTCCTGGAGCAGCGTGATCCCGTCCACCGGCGCCTCATAGTCCGGCCCGGCGAGGTAGGCGTCAAAGTCCGCGTGGGTGGCAAACAGCTGTACCCCGAGGCCCTTTCCGCCCTGATTGTGCTTGCTGATAAAGGGAACGGGCAGCTTCCTTGCCGCTGCCGCCAGCTCTGCCCGGCCGGCCACCGCAATCGTGCGCGGCACGTCAAACCCGGCCGCACGCAGGGCCGCCAGCTGCTCGACTTTGCTCATCTCCAGGTCCAGCACCCGGCGGCCGTTGACGACGCTGCGGCCGTGGCCCTGCAGCCAGGCCAGCACCCCGCGGGTCTGGTCCTTCGCATGCGGGTGGCCCCTGGTATGCGAGGACGCGCTCATCCGCGACCAGAACACGCCGTCCGGCGGGTCCTCGTCCAGGTCGAGCACTGCCTCGCCCAGCAGCCACTGCTCATGCGGGAGGCCGGCCGCGTCGAAGGCGGCCGCAAGCGGCACATACCACTCTGGGTTCTCGTGAATGACGTAGAGCTTCATCGCAGGGCCAGCTTCATGCCCTCGTGCGAGGCCACGAAGCCAAGCCGCTGGTAGAACCGGTGCGCGTCGGTCCGCGACTTGTCGGTGGTGAGCTGCACCAGCGCGCAGCCGCGCCGCCTCGCCTCCTGGATCGCCCAGCCGATCATCGCCCCGCCGAGCCCTTCGCCACGGGCCGCGTCAGATACTCGCACTGCCTCGATCTGCGCCCGCAGCGCGCCGCGCCTGGCCAGTCCTGGCAGGAACGACAGCTGCAGCGTGCCGACGACCTCGCCGGCCGATTCTGCCACCACCAGGACGTGCGCCGGGTCGGCGTCGATGGCCTCGAACGCGGCCGTGTAGGCGGCCATGTCCGAGCCATCGCGCACGCCATCCCTGGCAGCCCCGAGCTGGTCGGCGGCGAGCAGAGCAACGAGGGCGGGTACATCGGCTGCCACGGCCCGCCGTAGCCGGACCGTCCGGCCGTGAAGCGCCAGTTCCGCGAATGACTCCATGTACCCAGTTTGTCCTATCCGGGCGAGTACACGTCCAGCCAGGTCCTTACCAGGCGCAGGTCCGCGGCATAACGCGATGGTCAGGATTCGAGCCCGGCGAGGCGGAGCGGTATCGCCGCGTACGGATCGAGGTCGTAGGCGAGGCTGACCCGGTGGTAGCCGTCCGCAATATCGGCACCAGCCGGGAGCTTCTCCACAAGCACGGGTGACAGCTTCTTCCCGGCGAGTACTTTGTCCAGATCGCGCCGCACGCCCGGATCGGTGATCGGCAGCGGGACGAGGCCACAGGCTCGCAGGATGTCGTTGGACCGGCGCGTGATGATCTTCGCGTCCGTCAGCTTCTTCACGAGCTTCTTCGCGGTCGCGTCGTCGTACTTGATCGACAGGTAATTGAAGGCTGCCTCGAAGTCATGGTCCGCAACGTCGGCCAGCCACTTGATCCCAGTCACGCCATCATCGGCCATCGCTCACCTGCCAGTTCTGAAGATCATTGCCTGAGGGACTGTCTGCCCCGGCAGCCGCGCGCTAGACGCGGTACGGGTAATGCGAGGCTGCCGCAAGGAACGCGTCGTTCGCCTCCGGGTCGGCGATGGTCACGCGAACGCCGTCCGGCAGGTAGGGCCGCACGCTCACCCCGGCTGCGTCACAGTGGTCGGTGAACTCACCGCACCGGTTGTCGCGCAGCGGCAGCCAGAGGAAGTTCGCTTCGGTGGGCGGCACGCCCCAGCCCTGGGCGCGCAGCTCGTCCCGCACCCGGTCGCGTTCCTTGACCACCAGGTCAACTCGCTCGAGCAGCTCAGACTCGGCCTGCAGCGAGGCGATCGCAGCCACCTGAGCGAGCGAGTTCACCGCGAACGGCAGCATGGTCTTGCGTACCGCCGCTGCCACCGGCTCCGGCCCGATCAGGAATCCGACCCGGAGGCCAGCCAGCCCGTAGGCCTTGGAGAACGTCCGCAGCACGGCCACGTTCGGCCGTCCGGCATACAGGCTGAGGCCATCCGGCGCGTCCGGGTCGCGCACATACTGCGTGTACGCCTCGTCGAGAACCACGAGGCAGTCGTCGGGCACCTGGTCAAGGAACGCGATCAGCTCGGCCCGCTGCACGGCTGTACCGGTCGGGTTGTTCGGGGTGCAGACGAAGATCAGCCTGGTGCGGTCCGTGACACCCGCGGCCATCGCAGGCAGGTCATGCCGGAAGTCGGCGGTGAGCGGAACCTCGACTGCGGTCGCATTCGCGAGCTGAGTCAGATACGGGTAGGCCTCGAACGACCGCCACGCGTACAGGACCTCGGCGCCCGGCTCGCCGACCGCCTCAAGCAGCTGCTGTGCCACGCCGACCGAGCCGCAGCCGACAGCCACGTGCTCGGCTGGCACGCCGAACCGGCCCGCGATCGCCTCGGTCAGCTCAGCGGCCGCGTTGTCCGGGTACCGGTTCACGCCGCCAGCCGCGTCGGCCAGCACGGCCGCAACCGACGGCAGCGGGCCGTACGGCGACTCGTTCGCGGACAGCTTGAAGGACCGGCCAGCTGGCGCTGTCGGGGCCTTGCCTGGCTTGTATCCGCTGAACTGGTCCAGCACCTGCCGGAACCGCGGTGACTGCTCGGACACCGTTGTCCTCCTGCCCTGCTCGCTGACGTTCTCTCAGGCTATCGGCTGATCGGGCGGCTGATCCGCCGGCGATGGCGCGACAGCTGACTCCAGGGCGGGCGGGAGCGCCGCTGACCGTGGCGTCCCCGGCCGCAGGTACCAGGGCCGCAGCATCGGCGGGTGCAGCAGCTGGGCGCTTCCGCGCCGGTAGACCTGGGCGGGGCGCCCGCCGCCCGAGGGCCGCATCGCTCCGGTTTCGACCAGAAAGTCCTGAGCTCCGGTGACTTTCCGGTGGAAGTTACGCGGGTCGAGCCGGACGCCCCAGACGATCTCGTAGACCCGGCGCAGCTCGGCGACGGTGAACTCGTCCCGGCAGAAGGCGGCCCCCAGCGACGTGTACTCCAGCTTGGACCTGGCGCGCTCGATCCCGTCCTGCAGGATGCGGTCATGATCGAAGGCCATCTGGCTCAGCTCGCTGACCGGCTGCCAGCTCATCTGCGGCGTGTCGGGTGCCGGGAGATCGGGAGCCAGCGCCAGGTATGCGACCGACACAGCCCGGCGAGTCGGGTCGCGATCCGGGTAGCCGTACGTCTGCAGCTGCTCGAGGTGCACCCGCGCAGGCGGCAGGCCGGCTCGCTCGGCCAGCACCCTGCCGGTGGCTGCGGGCAGGTCCTCGTCGAGCCGGATGAATCCGCCGGGCAGCGCCGGCATCCCGGCGTACGGTTCGGAGTCCCGGCGCCACGCCAGCGCGGCTAGCTGGCCGGCCCGGATGGTCAGGATGACAAGATCCACGCTGACACCGATCCGCGGGACACTCACAGCAGGCACGCTAGCGCGCCGGGGAGCGGCAGACCCGTCCTCCTGATCGCCGGGGCCTCTCCGAGGCAGCGCCTGCCCTGGTGGGGCCTGATTCGTCCGGGTTAGAATTGCCAGGTGAACCGACTCGGTGAGCTTGAGCGCGCCATAATGGATGTTCTGTGGGAGGCCGCAGACCCGCTCAGCGTCCGGGAGGTGAGCGGCCTTCTGACCGATCGGGACCTGGCGCACACTACCGTGATGACGGTTCTCGACCGGCTCGCCAAGAAGGGGTTCGCACGGCGCGAGCGTAATGGCCGCGCCTGGCACTATCGTGCCGCGGAAAGCCGGGAAGCATACGTGACCGAACTCATGCTGAGTGCGCTGGACCAGACCGGCGACCGGCAGGCCGCACTGGCGCGATTCGCCCGCAGTGTCTCCGGCACTGAGGCCCAGACCCTGCTGCGGGCCCTCGGAGCGCTCGGAGAGGCCGCCAGGACCTGAGTCCATGTCCGCCGCAGTCGTTCTCCTCGCCGCGGTCGCCGTCGGGTGCATTCCAGCGGCGGGAGCCCTCGCCAATGCCTCCTGGCCGCGCCGGTCACCAGCCGCGGGCATCCTGCTCTGGCAGGCACTCGGGCTTGCCTGGGGACTGGCTGCCGTCGGCGCCCTGATCGGCACCGGCGTCACCCCGAGTGGTGCCGCCGTGGTCAGCGGCGCGATGGACCGGCTGGCCGATATCGCCAGGGCTGGCGGACTGACTGGCACCGTCGACCTGTCCGAAGCGGTCCGTCTCGCGTGCCTCGCGGCAGGCGTGGCCCTGCTGGTCATGCTGTGCTGGATCCTCGTCGCCGCGACGGCTTCAGTCGTGCGAGCCAGGCAGCGGCAGCGTGAACTGCTGAGCCTGCTCGCTCACGGTGATCCCAAAGTGCCCGGCGCGCTCGTGGTCGACCATCCGTCAGCGACCGCTTACTGCCTGCCGGGCCTGCGGTCGGCGATCGTTATCAGCGCCGGCACCCTGGCGCTGCTTGACGCGGACGAGCTTGCCGCTGTCCTCGCGCATGAGCGAGCACACCTGCGGGAACGGCATGACCTGGTGCTGCTGCCGTTCCTCGCGCTGCTCCGGGCCTTCCGCTGGGCCGGAGTCGCCAGGCAGGCCTACCAGGCGGTCGGGCTACTGGTGGAGATGCACGCCGATGACTGGGCGCTCCGGCACCGGCCGGCCAGGGAGCTCGCTACGGCGCTGCTCCGCGTCGGTGCGGCGGGCGGCGGCGGAGTGCCGTCCGGCGCGCTCGCCGCGGTCGTCAGGACCGAGGAGTGCGAGGTGGCCGCTCGGGTAGTCAGGCTGCTCCGCCCGGCGCGCGGGCTGAGCGCAGCGGCGCATGTCCTCATCATCGCGACGTCCGCGGTCATCGTCGCGGTCCCGGTGGCGCTGCTGATACTGCCGCTGCGCTGAGCCCGGCTGCACCGGACCACGGCGAGTCGCCGGGGCGCGGCTCAGTCGGCGATGCGGATCCTCAGCCGGCGGAAGCCGCGTCCCTTGTTCTCTATCTTGACGACTTCGATCCGGCCGATGTGCTTCGTGCTCGCGACATGCGTGCCGCCATCAGCCTGCTGGTCGAGCCCGACGATGTCGATGATGCGCACCTCGGGAACGTCCTCAGGGACCAGGCTGGTCGCGGTCCTGATGATGTCGGGCAGCCTGAACGCCTCATCTCGGGGCAGCACGCGCACGTCGATCCGCCGGTCGGCGCTGATCTCGGCGTTGCAGGCTGCCTCGACCGCGTCCCGGAAGCCGTCCGGCAGCTCTGGGAGGTCGAAGTCCATCCGGGCGGTCAGCGGCTCCATGTTGCCGCCGGTGACGAGCGAGCCGTAGTCCCGGAAGACCACGCCGCACAGCACGTGCAGGCCGGAGTGCGTCCGCATCAGCGCGGTGCGGCGCTCGTCCGCCAGCGCGCCCCGGACCGATGTGCCGGCCGGCGGGAGCGGGTCACCGTCGGCCGGGATCAGGTACAGCTCGTCGCCCTTGCGCGCGCCGGCGATCCGGGTCTGCACGCCGCCCCAGAGCAGCACTCCCTCGTCCGGCGGCTGGCCGCCGCCGCCCGGATAGAAAGCCGACCGGTCCAGCACGATGCCGTCCGAGGCGGAATTCAGCACGACTGCATCCCACTCACGGACAGTCTGGTCGGCCATCTCGAGCCGGTGCGTGCGCCAGTCAGCTTCGCCCATCAGGGTCTCCCGGTTTACCAGGGACCGTACGGGCCCTGACGCTGACCCGGCCGGATCGTCTTGACCTTCGGGCGGACGTCAGCGAGATAGATCGCTGCCGCGACGAAGGCGATGATGGGCAGTGCCAGGGAACTGAAGAGCCCTACCACCTGAGCAATGCCGCCGAAGCCGATGACCAGTGCCACGCCGAGGATGATCAGCCACAGCGGCTTGGTCTGCTTGCTGGCGGCGGTGAATGCGGTCGCGGGGTGCCGGATCGCGTCGACGAAAGCGAACGCCTCGACGACGAATGCGCCGACGAGCAAGGCATAAAAGAAGTAATCCACAGGGCCGTAGCCCGAGAAGGAGAACACGCTGCTACGCTACCCGGTCCCGGCCGGAGGCGGGAACTGATGGAATGTCCTGCCCTGATCGGAGTTCTCGCCGGCGCCGGGCCGGTCTTCGTCGATGACCAGGTCCTCGTCGTCGCCTAGGTACCCGTAGCCGTCGTCCAGATCCTCATCACCCTGATCGGCAGCCCCCTCGCGAGCCGGGTCCTCGTCAGACTCCGCCGTCCCAGTAATGGCGAGCTTGCGCGGCCGTGCGGCAATAGCCGCCGGGCTCAGGTTGTCCGGCCAGGCCAGAGCTTCCTCGTCCCGGCCGAAGCCGGTCTCGTCATCGTCGATCTCGGCCGCCTCGGCCCTCGCCATCGCGGTCTCCTTGCGGAACGACTCGTAGATCTCGATGAGCATCTGCTTCTGCCGCTCGGTCAGCTCACCGTCGGTCAGCACCGCCTCGCGCACGACCGAGCCGGGCGCGCGGTCCTCCAGGAAGCCAGCCTGGACATACAGCGCCTCGGCCGAGATCCGCAGACCCTTTGCGATCTGCTGAAGGATGTCCGCACTCGGGCGCCGCAGGCCGCGCTCGATCTGACTGAGGTACGGGTTCGAGATGCCGGCCGATTGCGCGAGCTGCCGCAGCGAGATCTTGGCCTGCTCGCGCTGCTCCCTGATGTAGGCGCCGATGGCGCTCACGTTCACCGGACTCATAGCCCCAGTGTCGCACCGCGCCGCTTGCAACTGCAAACGCCCAGCTAGCACCGACGTCCGCGGCAGCGGGCGCCGCTACCCTGCCATCTCTTGGCTCTTACGCAACGTAGTCATGAGATTGCCGCGGGTACTCCCTCTCGGGACTTATGCCACGATGCCCAGGGGAGGACCATGCCGAAGCCAGTCCGCTCGGATGAGCGCTACATGCCGGGCCTGGACGGGCTCCGGGCGATCGCGGTCCTGGCAGTCATCTTCTTCCATGAGCAGTTCAGCTGGGCGCCAGGCGGACTGCTCGGCGTCGGCGTGTTCTTCACCCTGAGCGGCTACCTGATCACCGACCTGCTGCTGAACAAGTGGCTGGCCACCGGCCGGCCGCATCTGGCAGATTTCTGGCTACGGCGGGCGCGGCGGCTGCTGCCCGCGCTGTTCGTGATGCTGGCCGTCGTGACAGCCTGGGTCACGCTGCTGGACCGGACCCGGCTCGACAGCCTGCGCGGACCGGTAGCGGCCGCCGCAACGTACTCCAGCAACTGGTATCTGATCGTGAAAGGCCAGTCCTATTTCGCCCGGTTCGCAGCGCCGCAGCCACTCGATCATCTCTGGTCCCTCGCGGTCGAGGAGCAGTTCTACCTGATCTGGCCGTGGCTGCTGCTGGCCGGAATGTGGTTCATCCGGCGCCACCGGAACTCCGCGTCGATCCGCTGGCTCTCGCTGCCGACGCTCGTCCTGGCCGCGGCATCTGCCTGGTGGGCCTGGGTGCTGTACCACCCGGCGGTCGATCCGACCCGGGTCTATGAGGGCACGGACACCCGGGCAGCCGGGCTGCTGATCGGGGCAGCGCTGGCGATGGTCTGGTCGAGCGGAACGGCTGCCCGCTCGCGCAAGGTCGTGGCCAGGGTGCTGGACGTGCCCGGGGCGATAGGCCTCGTCGTCATCGGCCTGATGGTCTGGCATGTCGGCCAGTACGACGCGTTCCTGTACCGCGGCGGGCTGATCGTGCTCAGCTTCGCGACTGCGGCGGTCGTGGCCGCGTCCGCCTGCCCGGCGAGCCTGGTCGGGGCTGCGCTCGGCTGGCGGCCGCTGCGCTGGATCGGCGTCCGCTCCTACGGCATCTACCTCTGGCACTATCCGGTCATCGTCCTGACCACTCCCAAGGGGGCCACCGAGGACCTGCCGAGGGCCGCCTGGCAGATCGCGGCAAGCGTCGCGCTGGCGGCGCTGTCCTGGAAGTTCGTCGAGGAGCCAGTCCGCCGCGGTGCCATCGAACGGGCCTGGCGGCGGCTGCGGACCCGGCGCCTGGCGGGGATCGGCGTGCCCAGGCTGGCCGCAGCGACCGGCGCGACCGGCGTGCTCGTCATCGCCTGTGCCGGCCTGGCCGGGGCAGTGACGGCCCCCGCCGCCGCGAGCGCGACGCTGGGCGCTGGCACGGGAGCACTGTCCGCCTCGACGAACTCGGTCAGTCATGCCGGCAAGCACGCGGCTAAGTCCCCCGCCCACAGCCCGTCCCCGGGAACGTCCTCGGACGGGCCGCTGCGTACCTCATGCACATCGGTTGCCCATATCGGCGACTCGACATCCGAGGGAATGGTCTCGGCGGACTACCTGCCGGACCGCGGCCAGCGGCTGGCCGCCCGGTACGAGGACGTCGGTGTGCAGAGCGTCTACACGAACATCACCGGCGCCCGGTCGGTGGTCGAGGTGCTGCCCGGCACGACGAACGGACAGCAGGCGGCTCAGCAGCTGATCAGGCAGGGCTTCGATGGCTGCTGGGTACTGGCGCTCGGCACCAACGACACTGCCGACGTCGCGGTCGGCTCCAATGTCGGCCTGGCCACCAGGATCAAGGAGATGATGCAGATCACCCGTGGTGAACCCGTCATGTGGGTAAACGTCATCTCGCTGCTGTCCTCCGGCCCTTACGCCGAAGCGAACATGCGGAAGTGGAACGCTGCGCTGATGTCGGCCTGCGCCAGCTATCCGAACATGCGCGTGTTCAACTGGGCCGCCATCCCGAAGCCTTCCTGGTTCATCAACGACGGGATCCACTACACCTCGGCCGGGTACGAGAAGCGGGCCCTGTTCATCGCGGACGGGCTGGCCGAGGCGTTCCCGGCTGGCGGAGCGAAGACGAGCTGCCTGGTCAGCCTGCCGAGCTCGGTCATCGCCGCAGCGTCCGCAACGCCGGCCGCTAGCGCGTCCCCCGGCAGCAGCTCAGCCAGCCCGCCGTCAGGGCCAGCCGCACGCGGCCAGCTGACGCCGGGTTTGGTCAACCCATCGGCAGCTTCGCGGCCCTGATCTCGCCGACAACCTGGCCGCCGCCATACACCGGGCTGGTGGCAAGCCCGGCCAGCACGACAAGGTCGGCACCGGGCACTGCCTCGGCACCAAGCTCGCGCAGCAAGCCGACCGTGACCGGAACGCGGCCGCGGGCGGCGCCGTCGTCGGTCTTGAAGGCGGCCGCCCGTCCATCGGCCAGGGCAAAGCCCTCGACCCCCTCGGCGCCCGACTTCAGCAGCAAGCCGGGCACCGCGCTCATCAGCGCGCGCTCGGGCCTCGTGGTACCGGACGTCCACTCGGGGTGTGCTCGCATGGCGTCCGCGACCGTCCGCTCCGGGGTCCCTGGCGCAGCCAGCACGAGCGCGCGGAACGCTCGTGCCAGGCCGGCCACCGAGATCGCCAGCAGCGGCGCGCCGCACCCGTCGACGCCGATGGCGGCGACCGGCTCCCCGGCCAGCCTGGCCAAGGTGGCCCGGATCTCAAGCTGGAGCGGATGGTCGGGATCGCGGTAGCTCTCCGTGGGCCAGCCGGCAGCGACGCAGGTGGCAAGCATTCCCGCGTGCTTGCCGCTGCAGTTCATGTGCACCCGGTCAGCCGGCGCCCCGGCCACGATCATGGCGCGGCGCGCCCCTTCGTCAAGCGGCAGGTCCGGCGGGCACTGCAGGTCGTCCTCGGCCAGCCCGGCCGAGGCCAGGATGGCGCGCACGCCGGCGATGTGGAAGTCCTCGCCGGAATGGCTGGCAGCCACCAGCGCCAGCAGCTCGCCATCCAGCCCGAGCCCGCAGCGCAGCATCGCAGCAGCCTGGAACGGCTTGTTGGAGGACCGGGGGAACATCGGGAGATCGGCGGAACCGCCGGCCAGCAGCACGCTGCCGTCCGCCGCGAGCGCCGTGATCGCGCCGCGGTGCCGCGACTCGGGGAAGCCGGACCTGATGACCTCGGCCAGCACGGGGTTGGCTGTATCGGCCGCAGAAACAGTGTCAGCGTTGATCGGGCACCCCTAGCATCTCGCGGGCGTCGGCAGGGCTCATGACCGGCCGCTGGGCAAGATCGGCTGCTGCGGCGGCACGTTCCACCAGTTCAGCGTTGCTGACGACCGGACGTCCCCGCGCGTAGGTGATCGTGTCTTCCATGCCGACCCGCAGGTGACCGCCGGCCGCGAGCGCGGCGAACAGCACGGGCAGCGTGCTGCGGCCGATCCCGGTGGCCGACCAGGTCGCGCCTTCGGGCAGCGCCGCCACCGCCTGGACGAGGGTCGCGGCATTCCCCGGCATCCCGCCTGGCACCCCCATGACCAGGTCGCAGTGCACGTGCCCGCCGAACGGCAGGCCGTGGTCGGACAGCAGCCTGTGCAGCGCGGCGATGTGGCCGAAGTCGAACAGCTCGAACTCCGGCACCACGCCGAGAGCCTGCGTCCTGGCGTAGAGCTCGGAGACAAACCCCCACGGGTTCATGAACACGTCGTCGCCGAAGTTCACCGTGCCGCACGTCAGCGAGCAGCCGTCCGGCCTGGCCTCGAGCACGGCCAGACGGCTGTCGTAGCTGTCGGTGACCGCACCACCGGTCGACAGCTGGACGATCAGGTCGGTGGCCTCGCGCAGCGCACGTACCGTGTCAGCCAGCCGGACCAGATCCAGCGTCGGCCGCGCGTCGTCGTCCCTGATGTGCACGTGGATCACCGAGGCGCCTGCCGCCCTGCACTCCTTCGCCGTGGTGACCAGTTCATCGATGGTAACGGGGAGCGCGGGAACGTCGGACTTCGCCAGCTCCGCGCCGGTCGTGGCCACGGTAATCAGGGTTGCCTGGTCCGGCCGGGCGATCCTGCCGCCGGCGCGGCCTGCGCTGCCCGTGCTGGTCACACTCATGGTGGCGCTACCTCCTGCCCCGCGTCGTCGCGAGCTACCGCAGTCTAAGGCCGCCGCGTTCCCGCCCCGCCAGGGCATGGAAGAATGCCTGCTCGTGCGAGCCGTCGTTCAGCGTGCCAGCCGCGCGAGCGTGACAGTGGCCGGGACCGTGGCCGGACGGCTCGCGGCGCCAGGGCTGGTCGTACTGGTCGGCGTCACGCACTCGGACACCGCCGCGACTGCCGCCGCGCTGGCCAGCAAGATCTACTACCTGCGCATTCTGGACGGCGAGAAGTCCTGCGCCGACACTGGCGCGCCGCTGCTGGTGATCAGCCAGTTCACCCTGTACGCAGACATGACGAAAGGACGGCGGCCAAGCTGGAGCGCCGCGGCGCCCGGGCCGGCTGCCGAGCCGCTGGTGACCTCATTCGCGACGGCGCTGCGGGACCTGGGCGCCATCGTCGAGACCGGCGTCTTCGGCGCGCACATGGAAGTGGAGCTGGTGAACGACGGGCCGGTCACGCTGATCCTGGAAGCGTGACGCCCGGTCGCCGTCAGCCGCGCGTGCCGGCACTGGCTGGCTGCGCGCCGGCCAGGTGGCGACGGGCGAACTCCAGTGACTCGGCGAGGTCAGCCTGCCGGTCCGCCAGCGTCGGTACCCGGTGCGTGCTGACCTCCAGCACCACGTGACCCGAGTAGCCCATCCGGCTTAGCCAGCTCAGCAGCTCTGCGCACGGCTGCGTACCCCGGCCAGGCACAAGGTGCTCGTCAGGCAGGCCAGGCTTGGTGCCGTCGCCGAGGTGCACGTGTGTCAGCCGGTCGCCCAGGCTCTCCGCCATCCCGAGCAGGTCTGAGCCTGAAACAGCAGCGTGGGACACGTCAAGCGTGGCCGCCGTGCAGTCCATCTCGACCGGGTTCCAGTGCGGGGCATACGCCGCGATCTCGGTATCGCCGCGAAGCAGCGGGTAGAGGTTTTCGACCGCGAAGGCGACACCGGACGCTTCCGAGATCTCGGCGATCCCGCTGAGAAAGTAGCGGGCATAGTCGCGCTGCCAGCGGAACGGCGGATGGACCACGACGACCCGGGCGCCGAGCGCGCTGGCCAGCTCGCCGGATTTTGTCAGTTTCGTCCACGGATCGCGGCCCCAGACCCGCTGCGTGAGCAGCAGGTTCGGGGCATGCACTGCGACGACAGGGACCTCGTGGTAGTCGGACAGCTTCCGCAGCACCGACGCATCCTGGCTGACCGGGTCACTGGTCACCATGACCTCGAGCCCGTCGTAGCCGAGCCGGGCCGCGGTCTCGAAGGCGTCCGGCGTGCGCTCCGGGAAGACAGAGGCGGTCGACAGCGCCACCTTGATGGCTGTCACCTGCGTAATCACCGCTCCCTAGCGCGGACGGGTGGTCCTAGTCGCGTGGTCGGCGCCCGCAGTCCGATTGCGATGCCGCCCACCTGTCAGCTTATGCCGGCCGCCGGACGGGACACCGCCCGACGGGTAGTTGCGAGGCCGGGGCTGTCCGCAGCCGCGGGCCTCCCGGCGAATGTCAGTGCTGGCGGCTACGGTGCGAGCATGGCAAGATCGGCGGTCGCTGCGGGGTTCGAGTGCTCGGCCTGCGGCTGGCGGAGTGCGAAATGGGCGGGCCGGTGCGGCGAGTGCGGCGGCTGGGGCACGGTCAGCGAGGGACGCGCTGAAGAACTGGGCCGAGCCACGTCACGCGCACCGCTGCGGGCCACGCAGCCGGTGCTCGCGGCGGTGCCGATCGGAAGGATCGACGCGGCCGCTGCCCGAGCCAGGCCCACGGGCCTGGACGAGCTTGACCGCGTTCTCGGCGGCGGCCTTGTGCCCGGTGCCGTGGTACTGCTGGCCGGAGAGCCGGGGGTCGGGAAGTCGACGCTGCTGCTGGAGGCCGGCGCGCTTGCGGCAGCGGCCGGGCGCGTGCTGTACGTGACCGGTGAGGAGTCGGCCGCACAGGTCCGGCTGCGGGCCGACCGGATCGGGGCGGTCAGCGACTCGCTCTACCTGGCCGCTGAGACCGACTTCGGGGCCCTGCTCGGACACGTCCAGGACGTCGACCCGGACCTGCTGATCGTGGACTCGGTGCAGACGGTCAGCGCGGCAGGGATAGATGGCGTACCCGGCGGCGTCACCCAGGTCCGCGAGATCACCGCCGCGCTGACCGCACTTGCCAAGCAGCGGACGCTGACTACGGTCCTTGTCGGCCATGTAACGAAAGACGGCTCGGTCGCCGGTCCACGGGCGCTTGAGCACCTGGTCGACGTGGTGCTGCACTTTGACGGCGACTCGCGCGGGCAGTTGCGGATGGTCCGCGCGCTGAAGAACAGGTTCGGTCCGACGGACGAGTTCGGCTGCTTCGAGCTCGGCGAGTCCGGTCTCACCGGGCTGCCCGATCCGAGCGGGCTGTTCCTATCCGAGCGGCACGATCCGGTGCCGGGCACGTGCGTCACGGTCACGCTCGAGGGCAGGCGACCGCTGCTGGCCGAAGTACAGACGCTGGTCTGCGGGGCCATCGGCGAGCTTCCGCCGCGCCGGGTCGTGTCCGGGCTGGACTCCGCCCGGGTGGGGATGATGCTGGCGGTACTGCAACGCCGCGCCCGACTGGACATCGGCAGGAGCGATGTGTTCGCCGCGACAGTCGGGGGGGTCCGGCTGACCGAGCCCTCGGTTGACCTCGCGGTGGGTCTGGCGGTAGCCAGCGCGAAGGCGGACATCAGCATGCCGCCCGATCTGGTGGCGATCGGCGAGGTCGGGCTGGCCGGCGAGATCCGGCGGGTCGCCGGAATCCAGCGGCGCATCGCTGAAGCCGAGCGGATGGGCTTCCGGCGAGCTATCGTCCCCGCCGGCTCGGATACGGCGAGCTCAGGAGCGCCTGGGCCGCAGCTGCAGCTAACCGAGGTCGCCGACATGCGGGCAGCCATCGCCGCCGCGCTCGGCGCGCGCAGTAACGACGGGCGCAGTCACGACCGGCGATGACGAGCGCGCCGGGCCAGCCGGCCGCCGCACTGTCATCCGAGCCGGAACGGCAGCGGGCTACTCGAAAGCTGGTCGTCAGTAGCGGTTGCGGTGTAGTCCCCTGGCGCCGCCGCCTTGCCCGGTACCGGACAGCCTTTCGCCGAACGCTGCCCGTTCCAGGTGATCGGCACCACGGTGGGGATACCGCGGCGCAGCCGGGTGACGAGAGACGCCTGTCCCTCCGCGCAGTCCGCGGAGGTCCAGATCTGCTTTGATCCCCGCGTCACCTGCAGGACCAGATGGCTCGCGCCGATATTGAACAGGCACGTCCGGTCGGCAGTTGACACTACGTCCACGTCGAACTCCGGTGTCTGGCGGGCTGAGTAACTGCCCTGCGCGGAGAACAGGCTGATCACGACGTCTGCCGACGCGCAGGGTGGTGGCCCGTGGTGGACGACGGTGGCATGACTGCTGGCCGAGGCTCCCGGCGTCGGTGAGCGATCGGCCGCGCCTGCGGGTGCTTTCGCCGCGGCGGAGCTGCTCCCCGGGCTGGCTGCGCTGCTTGGTGTGTCATCGGTACTGGGCTGCAGTGCGGCACCGGTGTTCGCGACGTTCGTGCCGGACCTGTCCGCTGCCGGAGCCGGGCGAGCCACCGCCCCGTTGAGCGCCCAGGCGACGACTGCCAGGATGGCGAGGCCGACCACCAGCGCGAAGAATCTCCGCCGCCAGTAGACAACCGGGCCCGTGCTCATACGGTGAAGTATGCAAGTCTGACCGCGTCGTGCCGGTGAGACCCGCCGCACCTGCCGGGGCATTTTCGCAGCCTGCAGGCGACTTCTGTGGTGCGGTCCTGATCCGTGCGAGGATCGAGCGAGCATGACCTCCCTCGACTTTGCCCTGCCCGCGCCGCTCGCGCCCGACCTCCGCTATGCCATGCCCGTGGGCCGGTGGTATGCCCAGCACGCCAGGGACCTGCCCTGGCGCCAGCCCGCCGCGTCGCCCTGGTCGATCCTGGTCAGCGAGATCATGCTGCAGCAGACACCGGTCAGCCGGGTTCTGCCCGCCTACACCGCATGGGTCGGCCGCTGGCCGGAGCCCGCCGCGCTGGCCGCCGCTACCCCTGCGGACGCCGTCAGGCAGTGGGACCGGCTCGGCTATCCGCGCCGTGCAATCCGCCTGCACGCTAGCGCGGAACTCATCACCGCCCAGCACGGCGGCCGGGTGCCCGCGTCGGCTGAGCAACTGCGTACCCTTCCCGGCGTCGGCTCCTACACAGCCGCGGCGGTGGCCAGCTTCGCCTACGGCCGACGGCATGCCGTCCTGGACACCAATGTGCGGCGGGTGCTGGCGAGGCTGGTCACCGGCGAGTGCCTGCCGCGGCCGGCCCAGACGGCCGCAGAGCTGCGCCTCGCTGAGTCGCTACTGCCGCTCGATGGCAGCGAAGCGGCTCGCTGGTCAGTCGGCGTGATGGAACTCGGCGCTCTTGTCTGCACTGCCAGCCGGCCGAGGTGCGGCGAGTGCCCGGTCGCCGGCCAGTGCCAGTGGCTAGCCCGCGGCTGCCCGCCAGCCGTCATCCGCCGCGCTTCGGCCGGCTACGAGGGCACTGACCGGCAGTGCCGCGGCCGCCTCCTCGGCATGCTGCGCGCTGCCGGCGGCCCGGTGACGCCAGCGGTGCTGACTGAGGCCTGGCACGATTCAGCGCAGCAAGCCCGAGCGCTCGCTGCGCTGATCGGTGATGGCCTGGTCACCCGGTGCGCGGACGGGTCGCTCGCACTGCCGGGAGAAAAGACGCCGGGCTAGTCGGACGCCGTCGTTGCTGTCGCTCCGCCGGCGCCTGCGCTGCTCTCCACCTCGACCGGCGGCGGAGCGTCTGGAACATCGGATGGCTTGTTGATGCCGTTGAAGCTGAACGTGGCATCCTCGCCGCTGCCCTCGGCATCGACTATGACGATCTGGCCTGCCTTCAGCTCGCCGAAGAGGATCTTCTCTGAGAGGTGGTCCTCGATCTCGCGCTGAATGGTCCGCCGGAGCGGCCGGGCGCCGAGCACCGGGTCGTAGCCCTTCTCGGACAGCAGCTTCTTGGCTGCCGGCCTGATCTCGATGCCCATGTCCCTGTCGCGCAGGCGCTCGTCGACTTTTGTGACCATCAGGTCGACGATCTCGAAGATCTCATCCTGACTGAGCTGGTGGAACACGATGACGTCGTCGACGCGGTTGAGGAACTCGGGGCGGAAGTGCTGCTTGAGCTCCTCGCCGACCTTGTTCTTCATCCGGTCGTAGGAGCCACGAGACTCGCTCGCGGCGCCGAACCCGACGGAGACGCCCTTCGAGATGTCCCTCGTGCCGAGGTTGGTGGTCATGATGATCACCGTGTTCTTGAAGTCGACCACGCGGCCCTGCGCGTCCGTCAGCCGCCCGTCTTCAAGAATCTGCAGCAGCGAGTTGAAGATGTCGCCGTGCGCCTTCTCGATCTCGTCGAACAGCACCACTGAGAACGGCCTGCGGCGGACCTTCTCGGTCAGCTGTCCGCCTTCCTCGTAGCCCACGTAGCCAGGCGGCGAGCCGAAGAGCCGCGAGACCGTGTGCTTCTCCATGTACTCGCTCATGTCCAGCTGGATGAGCGAGTCCTCGTCGCCGAACAGGAACTCAGCGAGTGTCCTGGACAGCTCGGTCTTGCCGACGCCGGAGGGGCCGGCGAAGATGAACGACCCGCCCGGCCGCTTCGGGTCCTTCAGCCCGGCCCTGGTGCGCCGGATGGCCTGCGACAGCGCCTTGATGGCGTCGTTCTGGCCGATGACACGACGATGGAGCTCGTCCTCCATCCGCAGCAGCCGCTGCGACTCCTCTTCGGTCAGCTTGAACACCGGGATTCCGGTCGCGGTGGCAAGGACCTCGGCGATGAGCTCCTCGTTCACCTCGGCCGGCGTGTCCATGTCGCCGGCCTTCCACTCCTTCTCCCTGGCGTCCTTCTTGTCGATCAGCTGCTTCTCGGTGTCCCGCAGCGATGCGGCCTTCTCGAAGTCCTGGGAGTCGATGGCCGACTCCTTCTCCCTGCGGACGTCGGCGATGCGCTCGTCGAAGTCGCGCAGGTCAGGCGGCGCCGTCATGCGGCGGATCCGCATCCGCGAGCCAGCCTCGTCGATAAGGTCGATGGCCTTGTCGGGCAGGAACCGGTCGCTGATGTAGCGGTCGGCTAGCTGGGCCGCGGCCACCAGCGCATCGTCGGTGATCGTCACCCGGTGGTGTGCCTCGTACCGGTCACGAAGACCCTTGAGGATCTCGATGGTGTGCGAGATCGTCGGCTCGGCGACCTGGATGGGCTGGAAGCGCCGCTCGAGGGCAGCATCCTTCTCGAGGTGCTTGCGGTACTCGTCCAGGGTGCTCGCGCCGATCGTCTGCAGCTCGCCACGAGCGAGCATCGGCTTGAGGATGGACGCTGCATCGATCGCGCCCTCAGCGGCGCCGGCACCGACCAGCGTGTGGATCTCGTCGATGAACAGGATGATGTCGCCGCGGGTGCGGATCTCCTTGAGGACCTTCTTCAGCCGCTCTTCGAAGTCGCCGCGGTACCGGGAGCCTGCCACCAGCGCACCGAGGTCGAGCGTGTAGAGCTGCTTCTCCTTCAGCGTCTCCGGCACCTCGCCCTTAACGATCTTCTGGGCAAGGCCCTCTACAACGGCGGTCTTGCCGACGCCGGGCTCGCCGACGAGCACGGGATTGTTCTTCGTCCGGCGGGAGAGCACCTGCATCACCCGCTCGATCTCCTTGTCCCGTCCGATGACCGGGTCAAGTTTGCCCTCGCGCGCGGCGGCGGTCAGGTTCCGGCCGAACTGGTCAAGAACAAGCGAGGTCGAAGGCGCGCTCTCGGACGGCGCGCCGGCTGCCGCCGGCTCCTTGCCCTGGTAGCCGTGGAGCAGCTGGATGACCTGCTGACGCACTCGGTTGAGGTCGGCGCCAAGGCGCACAAGCACCTGGGCAGCGACGCCCTCGCCCTCCCTGATCAGCCCGAGCAGGATGTGCTCAGTGCCGATGTAGTTGTGACCAAGCTGCAGGGCCTCGCGCAGGGAGAGTTCAAGCACCTTCTTGGCGCGTGGCGTAAAGGGGATATGACCCGACGGCGCCTGCTGGCCCTGGCCGATGATCTCCTCAACCTGCTGCCGCACGGCTTCGAGGCTTATCCCCAGCGACTCCAGCGCCTTTGCCGCCACACCCTCGCCCTCATGAATGAGGCCAAGGAGAATGTGCTCGGTGCCGATGTAGTTGTGGTTGAGCATCCTGGCCTCTTCCTGTGCCAGGACAACAACCCGCCGCGCTCGGTCGGTAAACCTCTCGAACATATTGTCGCTCCTCACAGCGCGGTCGGTAGAGGCAACTGAACTACCCCTTCCCTCCGCATGTTAGCCCGTGCGCCGGTCGACGCCATGACCCCGCGACATGCCGCTTGGTCCAAAACGTTCCCCGCCAGCTGGGCGCTCATCCCATTCAACCTAGGCTGAACAGGCAGTGTTCCCAGCTACGCCCGCAGCGAAAGCAGTACTTGGGCGCTACGCCCGCAGCGAACTTGCTATCCCAGAGGGGTAGCAACTCGCATATAGCGGGCATAAATCGCAGCTCGGACAGCGAGTGTTGACCCGTCCGGCCCTTCGGTACGTGAGCGCGGGCCCGAGGCACCGTGGCCGCTCGATCGTCCGGCGCGCTATTTGTCCGCTTCCGTTCGAGTTCACCACCGCCGGGGTGAACACGCGAACGGGTCCGAAGCTGCCGACTCGCGCCCAGCACGAGCGGGACCGAGGGAACTGATGTATGGCCGCCGCGGAGGTGCCGCCCTCAGTCGGGCAGTCAAGACAAACAGTCACGGCCCGGACGAAACCACGGCCCGGACGAAACCACGGCCCGGACGAAACCACGAGCCAGAAGAAGCCACCACCCGGAGGAAGCCACGGCCCGCAAGTCCGGCAGCGTCTGGCGAGGGCTTCGTGAGTCTGGGTGCCGCGACGCTGGCTGGCGCCGTGACGGCCTTCACAGCCGGAACCGCCACCGCCCGCCGGCCGGGGTGCTGATCCTCATCGGCATCGCGAGGTTAGCGGCCCTGGGGGTCCCAGCCTTCCATTGCTTCTCGCCCGCGCGCGCAAATCGCAACGGCGGCGGCACCGCCAGAGTGGACCAGAAGGGGCCGGCCGTCTGGTGAACGGCCCCTTCTGGCGAACAAGACTGTCCTGTGAACGCGACCGCTGTCCGGCGAGCGAGGCTGTCCGGCGAGCGAGCTGTCCGGCAAGAGAGACGAGGCGGCGCCGCGGTGCCCCGGCAATTGCGCCTGATCAGTCGGCTTCCAGTCAAGTCGGCGAGTCAACCGCCTCTGCCCGGCCGACGGAAACGGCGGGACGGGACGTTAGTGGGTGGCCTCGTATTCCTGAATGATCGACGCCGGAATGCGGCCGCGCTCGCTGACCTTCTCGCCGCGATCGCGTGCCCACTGCCTAATTTCCGAACTGCGCTCCCGGGTAGGCCCGGTACGCGCCTTGCGCCGCCGTGCCGCGCCACTGACACGGCGCGAGTGCTCGATGTATCCGCTGAAGATGTCGTGCAACTCCTTGGCGTGAGCAGAGCACACGTCGATCTCGTACGCGGTGCCGTCAACGGAGAACGAAACAGTGTCGTTCCCCTCGATCTCCCCATCGTGAGGCAGATCACAAACTACCGTCACCACGGTCTTCTGGACCATCAGGCTGCCTTTCACTGGAAGTCTTTTAGGCCCCTAAAGATATACCACCCTCTGCCGCGCTGACAATTCGAGTAAGGTTCTTAAGTCCTTTAGGTATGGCTGGGCAAGGGATCGGCGTAGCAATGCAGCTATCAGTCCGTAACACTCAGTAATCAACTGTCCGCGCTAGTTAACTTTCAGTGCCCTGCCTTGCGGCTGCATCTGTACCTTCGGGGTCGTTATCCGCCGCGCCGCCCGACTCGGGCTCAGCAGCCGGAATATCGTCCTCGAGATCGGCGTGGCCGGAACGACCGCGCGCCATCTCGTGGCGCAAGAACATCACAATGCCAGTGATCACCGCCGCCGCCATGAGCAGCGGCGGAGTCAGCACTGTCAGGTCGTTCATCGGCCTGCTGCCCTCCAAACGCCTTTGGCCGCGTCCTGCAAAATCGCCGCGTGGCCTGCACGGACCCATCCGCCCGAGGCGGTCAGAGCCAGCACCGTGCTCATCCGGTGTGCGGAGCGCGCGGGTTGCCGCGTCTTGCTTCGGAACCGATTCTGCCGCAGGTTCGCGGCTGCCGCATATCCGCACCGAGTCCGGCGCGAGGCCAGCCCGGCCCGCAGATTAGCCCCGGTGGCCGCGCGGATAGACCAACGTCGTGATTAGCGTCGGCCCGCAATCGCAGCCTGCCGGCGGTATACAGCGTAATCCTCGTGCCGGAATATCCCCCGGCCGGCTGGATAATGGGGACCGCGTTTGCCGAGGCATCAGTCTCGGCCCGCATGCTGGCGCGCCCGCCCGGCAGTGGCGCCGCAGGCGTGTATTCAGCGACCGGTCAGCGATCGCTCAGGGGCCGGCCCGCACCGCGGGGCCGTTGATCACAATCGCAGGATCATGCGAGTGTTGCCGAGCGTGTTCGGCTTCACCCGGTCAAGATCGAGAAACTCTGCCACGCCTTCGTCATATGACTGAAGTAGCTCGGCGAAGACTTCCGGGGTGGTGGCCTGGCCAGCGATCTCGGCAAAGCCGTGGCGGCGGAAGAACTCGACTGCAAAGGTCAGTACGAATACGCGACGAACGCCGAGTTCCCTGGCACAGTCGAGCAGGGCCAGCACTATCTGATTACCGATACCGCGCCCTTGATGCCCTTCTGCCACCGCAACCGTCCGCACCTCAGCCAGATCTTCCCACATGACATGCAGTGCTCCGCAGCCGATGATTTCCCCGTTGGTGGCACTAGCGACCCAGAACTCCTGTACATCCTCGAATATCGCCACCGTCGGCTTATCCAGCAAGCGTCCGGAGCTGGCGTTCGCGTCGATCAGGCCGCGAATCGCCCGGACATCGGCGGTCCTCGCGCGCCTGACCGTGTAGTCCATCTGCCGCAACCTCCGTCGCCCGCTAGCCGGCGACAAGCATTGCAAATAGAACGTGGTGCTGCCAGTCGGGCACTCAACTGAGGGTCACT
>Ga0335075_10002781_pt1 | contig 27950 bp, 25 predicted proteins | sample Lox_Sample_24_FD_206723 | JGI IMG/M metagenome (GOLD analysis project Ga0335075, IMG submission 206723) | Soil microbial communities from Loxahatchee National Wildlife Refuge, Florida, United States - Lox_Sample_2.4 | ecosystem: Environmental > Terrestrial > Soil > Wetlands | place: USA...
TGGTTTTTGCTGCATCCCGCGCCGGACCTGCTTGAGCGCCAGGCCGGACGGCATACCGCCCACGGGCCGCTGATAGCGAAGCTCCTCAGTCTGCTCACCCGGAACGAGCCCGTGCCTCGCGACCGGCCGCGGCTGTTGCTTGAGCCTCTCAGCCGGAGCGAGCTTCGCGTGCTGCGCTATCTTCCGACCCATCTGTCGGCACCGGAGATCGCCGGCGAGCTATCCGTCTCGACGAGCACCGTCAAGACTCACATGCGCAACCTGTACGCCAAGCTCGGCGCGCACCGCCGCGCCGAGGCCATCGAGCGGGCCCGCGCCGTGGGCCTGCTCGCGCCCTCCGCCTCGGTCGGGCGTACCTGAGCCGGCGGCACCCGCTCGAGCTGCTTGACGGAATTCATCTGGATCGTGGGCCGGCATTTCTGTTCCTGGCGGGCAGGCTTCTCAGGAAGACGATGCTCAGGAGCATATGCCAAAGCCGTAGTGCTGGCTGCGGTGCCACTACCGCATGAGATCCGCTCCCGCTCGCAGACAGCTAGCAAGCCTGCAGGCCCTGACGGCGTTGCGGGCCGAGCCGGCCGCCGGTACTGACTCCGCACCAAACTGGGCATCACCTTGCGCGTTGAGCTCGTCCGGATCGCGATCGAGCACGCCGCTGACAGCGCGGCGCTGAGAAATTAGCCATCTTGACGATGTCGGCGCCCGCCCGATGGCCGGATAGTGGCCGTCACTGCAACGGTTCAGTCCGCCCGGCAGGAAGGGATCGACCAGCCATGACGAGCCCAGTCTCGCGAGGCTTCCACCGCCTGCGCCGCCCGACGGGCGCCGAGGCCGGGAAGCTCCCGCCCGGCCAGCACGTGACTACCGACTTCCCCGTGCTGTCGGCTGGCCCGACACCGCATACCCCGCTGCAGGAGTGGACCTTCTCGATCCGCCAGGGCGGCCAGACACTCAGGTCCTGGACCTGGCCGGAGTTCCAAGGCATGCCGGCCGAGACCGTGACAGCCGACATCCACTGCGTGACGCGCTGGTCGAAGCTGGGCACGGTGTGGCGGGGCGTCCCGGTGGCCGCGCTGCTTGACCAGGTCGAACACGACGCACAGTACGCGCTGGCGTTCAGTGACGGCGGCTACACCACGAACCTGCCGGTCAAGGACGTAAGCGGCGGCCAGGCCTGGCTGGCCTTCGACTACGACGGGCAGCCGTTGGCGCCCGAGCACGGCGGCCCCGCAAGGCTGCTCGTTCCGCACCTGTACTTCTGGAAAAGCGCCAAATGGGTACGCGGCCTGGAACTGCTCGGTCACGACCAGCCCGGTTTCTGGGAGAACTACGGCTACCACAACTACGGAGACCCATGGCGGGAACAGCGGTACGCGGGCGACTGACCTGGCAGGTCGCCACTGTCACAGCGGTCACGGCAGAAACAGACTCGGTCCGCACCATCGCGCTGGATCTGCCCGACTGGCCAGGGCACCGGGCCGGGCAGCATCTGGACGTCCGGCTCACCGCGGAGGACGGCTACAACGCGGAGCGGTCGTACTCAATCGCCTCCGCGGACGGGGAGCCTGTGGCCATCACGGTAGAGCGGCTGGACGACGGCGAGGTCTCACCCTACCTGACCCGGGAACTGCGCCCGGGCGACCAGATGGAGGTGCGGGGGCCGATCGGGAACTGGTTTACCTGGGGCACTCACGACGGCGGGCCGCTGCTGCTGATCGCCGGCGGATCCGGCGTCGTGCCGCTGCGGGCGATTCTGCGGCACCGCGAGCGCAGCGGCAGCAGCGTGCCGGCCCGGCTGCTGTACTCGTCGCGCACGCTCGCGGACGTCATCTACCGGGCGGAGCTGGACCAGTACGGAGGTAGCGCCGAGGTGCGCTACACGCTGACCCGCAGTCAGCCGCCGGGCTGGGGCGGGTTCGCCGGCCGCGTCGACGACGCCATGCTCGCCCGCATCGCCTGGCCTGCCAGCCAGCGCCCGCTGGCCTTCATATGCGGCCCCACTCCTTTCGTTGAGGCCGTGGCCGAACTGCTCGTCGCGCGCCACTACCCGGTCAGCCGGGTCAAGACCGAGCGCTTCGGAGGAGCCTGAATGGCACTTGACGGCAACGCTATCGGCGGCCTCCTCCTGGAGATCTTCGGTAGCGAGATGACCAGCGCCGAGGTAACCTGCGCTGCCTGTGGTGCAGTCGGCCCGGTCGCAGAAACCACGGTTTACGTCCGGGGGCCGGGAACGGTCGTCCGCTGCCGCAGATGCACCAGCGTGCTGATGGTCATCGCACGGGTCCGCGGGCTGAACTGCGTCGATCTGAGCGGCCTGACTGCGCTGGAAGCGAAAGCCCGCCCCGATGACTGACCGCCTCGCAGGGCGCTCCCTGTCCGGCCGCCGCCAGTTAGCCACCGCTGCTCGTACCGACCGTCAGTCTTGACGATGTGCAGCCATCGCGTAACGGCGACCTTACGTAACGACCAGGCAGCACCTCACGGCTGCGTGCCGCTCACCGGAAGGAAACCGCAATGAGCATGAACTGGCTCCAAGGCATGCCCCCGCAGATGGCTGACCCCATGACTGAGCAGATGGGCGGCCCGATGACTGAGCACATGGGGCGGCCGATGGCGATGCCCGTCTTCGCCGGGCAGAAGCTGATCGTGGTCGGCGGCAGCAGCGGCATGGGGCGCCAGACGGCCGCCGACGTCGTCGCCGCCGGCGGCAGCGCCGTCGTGGTCGGCCTCGATGACAAGCGAGTCAACGACACAGTGGCGGAACTCAGCCGGAACGGCAAGGCCCACGGCATCGCGGCTGACCTGACCGACCGGATGCAGGTGGAGCGCGTCCGGCAGCAGCTGGCCGATGAGCACGGGGACGCAACGCTGCTCGTCAACGCGGCCGGGCTTTTCATCCCCAAGCCGTTCCTGGACCACGACGGCGCTGACTACGACTCCTACCTGGAACTGGACCGGGCCATCTTCTTCATCACCCAGACGGTGGCCCGCGGCATGGTAAGCCAGGGCCGCGGCGGCTCCATCGTCACCATCGGCAGCATGTGGGCGCACCAGGCCATCGGTGCCACGCCGTCGCCGGCATATTCGCTCGCTAAGGGCGGGCTGCACGCCCTGACCCGCAACCTGGCCCTCGAGCTCGCGCCGCACCAGATCCGGGTCAACGCGGTCGCTCCGGCCGTCGTCGCGACTCAGATCTACGAGCGGTTCGTGCCCAAGGACAAGCTCGAGGAGACGCTGCACAGCTTCGACAGCTTCCACCCGCTCGGCAGGACCGGCACCGTCCGGGACATGGCCAACGTCATCACGTTCCTGCTGTCTCCCGCCACCAGCTGGGTCACAGGCGCCATCTGGGACGTCGACGGCGGCGTCATGGCCGGACGTAACTAACAAACCACCAGATCCATCTCGCGTCGAAGGGGAAGTCATGAAGCCCATCTCGAAGCTCGCCGCCGTCACTGCGGCCGCAGCGGCAGCTGCCGGGCTGTCCGCCCTGCCGGCCAGCGCAGCTACCGCGGATGCCTGGCCAGGGCAGGCACCTGCGGTGTTCGTGCAGACCGACAACGCTGCCGGTAACACGATCGTCGCCTACACGCCGACTGCCGCGGGCGGACTGCAGCAGGCCGGCAGCTACCTGACCGGAGGGAACGGCGGAGCAACGACGGGCTCCGTCGTCGACCATCTGTCGTCGGAGGGGTCGCTGGCCTTTGACAGGCGGGCCGGGCTGCTCTACGCCGTCAACGCCGGCAGCAACACGATCACGGTGTTCCGGGTCCGCGGCGACAGGCTGATCCGCAGCCAGGTGATCAGCTCCGGCGGCCAGTTCCCCGTCAGCATCGCCGTTTACGGCAGCCAGGTATTCGTCCTCAACGCGTGGGGCGGCGCCTCGGTGGCCGGCTTCCTCCAGGTCGGCGGCTACCTGGTCCCGGTGCCGTCCTGGACCCGCGATCTCGGCCTGGGCACTAGTTCCTCCACCGTGTTCACCGGGACGCCCGGCCAGGTCGGGTTCACCCCCGACGGTTCGCAGCTGGTGGTGACGACCAAGAACGCCGCCAACACCGTGGATGTCTTCCGGGACGGCCTGTTCGGCCCGTCCGCGGAGCCCACCGTGACGTCGCTGCCGGGCACCATCCCGTTCGGATTCGCCTTCGACCAGTACGGGCACCTCGCGCTCGTCGAGACGGGCGCCGGCATCGTTGCCACCTTCGCAATAGCGCCCGACGGCACGCTCACCCAGCTGGGCAGCGCCGCCACCGGGCAGGCCGCGACCTGCTGGATCACGGCGGCCCCGCAGGGCACCCTGTACGCCTCCAATGCCGGCAGCGGCACCGAGTCCACGCTCAGCACCGAGCCGGACGGCACCATCACCCAACTCGGCACGACACCGACCGACCCTGGCACCACCGATGCGGCCGTGTCCCCTGACGGCCAGTACCTGTACGTGCAGGCCGGCGGACCCGGCAACGTCGACGCCTTCCGCATCGGACCCGGCGGCTCACTGACCGAGACCGGCTCGGTCACCGTTCCCGGCGCCATCGGCGGCGAGGGTATCGTCGCCTCCTGACCGCCCCGCCCGGCACCGGGCAGCGCCGGGCGCCCCAGCCACTCGTTGCTGGCGGGCCGCCCGCGCTGCCCGGCCGCCACATCCCAGCATCCCGCGCGCCCGCTCAGTTCGTCTTTGGCGCCCGCGACATAAGCCTGTTGCTCCGAGCCGTGCCGGCCGCCGCCACCTTGATGAGGAGAAGGCATGTCTCACCATTTCGACAGCCCGACGGCGATCGAGGACGGCCGGCTCAACCTGGGCGACCTATACGTGTTCCCGGAGACGCCGGGCACATCGACGCTCGTCGTTACCGTCAACCCGGACGCCGGGCGGTCCAACCCGACGACGCTCCGGCCGGATGCCCTGTACGAGTTTGTCATCGCCAGCGATGGTGGCACGCGCGAAGACCGGGCGTTGCGGATGAGCTTCAGTGAGCCGGACGCGGACGGAAACCAGGAAATGCAGGTCCGCTACGCCGTCGGCCCGCGGAGCCGGTCAGGCCTGGAAGGCAGCGAACTCGGCGCCGGCCACACCGGGGAAGCCTTCGCGCTGAGCAATGGCGGATCAGCGTGGTTCGGCCTGGCGCAAGACCCGTTCTGGGGCGACGCCGTCGCGCTGTTCGCGTTCCATCACGGCCTGGCCGAGAACCAGTACCGTCCCGAGCTGTTCACCGGGACCCCGGGCAACCTGCTGGCCGGCCGGAACGTCACCGCCATCGCCCTTCAGATCCCGGACGTCACGTTCGGCGGTACCGACGTCGCCGTCTGGGCCCGGATCAGCCTGTTCGGGCACGCCCCCCAGCGACAGGTCAGCCGGGCCGCCCATCCGTTGCTGCGGTCGTTTTTCTTCCCGCGGCCGGGGGCAGACACCGAGGCACTCAACGCCGGCTCGCCGGCCGGCGATGTCGCCGCGTACACCGACCTGGTGCGGCGTACAGCCGTACGTGTGGCAGAACTGAGTCGCGCCGCCAGCCCCGACGAGCACGCCGCGACCCTTGTCGCCGCATTCCTGCCCGACCAGCTGCGGTACCGGCCCGGCCAGCCGGCGCGCTTCGGACCCGGCACGGGAAACGGCCGCGGCCTGCACGACGACGCGTTCGGAACCACGCTGTCGCTGATGGTCGGCCGCCAACTCGGCGTAACCACCTCGCCCTACCCGGTGGTGGCTGAATTCCCGCACCTGGCGCCCGCGGGACGCGACGATATCCCGGCGCTTGCGGACATGCTGGGGCTGCGCGAGCACGCCGAGCAACCGCCGCCCAGCTGACGCCTGACCGCGCCGCTATCTAACGCGCCCGGAATGCGGCGCGCATGCCACGACAATCCCAGGGACACCGCGACGCTGACCTTGTGCGTGGCACAACGGCCTGCTCATCCAGAGGAGCTGACCAGCTAGCTGCCGTGCGTCCCGTGGCTTCCGCCCCTGCGCCGCGCCCCGGCCGAACAGGGGAGCCGACTTCCGCCGGGGCAGAACCGATCCAGCAGCATCGCGACCGAGGCATGTACCTGGGTGCTGGTGACTAGATGGTAGTCGTCCAGCACGAGCACTAGGGGGGTGTCCGCGGACACTAGGCTGTTAACGAAAGCCGGAAGCACGTCACGAAGCACGTCGGACCCAGCCGCGTCCAACCGTCCCAAGGCGACGACTCCCGCTGGGGACCCCGCATTGGCTGCAGCTAGCAGCAGATATCGCCAGAAGCGGACCGGATCGTTGTCGCCGCGATCGAGCGAAACCCAGCCTGCGGTGACCCCGTCGCGGGCCAGCCATTCGGCCACGATTGTGCTCTTCCCCCATCCGGCTGGCGCGACCACGAGGGTCAGCGGCAGCGTCCGCCCAAGGCGCAGCGCGTCGTACAGTCGGCTGCGCTCCACGGTGTGCTGCCGGATGCTCGGTTTGAACAACTTGGTGGTGATCATGATCTCGTTCATCACACTCATCAGCCACCCACCGCTTCCGCTGTTGACAAGTTCAAGATAGAAAGTTGCTCTCGCGAGCGCACCCATGGCTTTCTCACCCGAGTGAAATGAGGCTAGGGGGGAGGCGCATGGCCGGTGGCGGAGTTAAGTATTCCTCGACAGCTTCCGGTCCGTTAGCCTCGAAGATTCGGCTTCGCCGAGCTGGAAACAATCGGAAGGGAAATGACAACGGTCAACGAGCGTGCCGACGAGGCCGGGGACTCGGCGGAGGTTCCTGCAACGTTCCGGAGCCATTCGGGACAGGCGGCGGTAGTGTCCCGTCCGGAGCTGTGGGAGCGGGTGAATGCGGCCGCACGGGTGACAGCGGTGTCAGCGCCGCCAGGCAGCGGGAAGACCGTGCTGCTGCGGTCCTGGATCAGGCATGCTGGCCTGGCCGAGCGCGTCGCGTGGGTGCCGGTAGGGCGCGATGAGCGTGACCCGCAGCGGTTCTGGCTTTCGGTGCTCGGCGCGCTGCGCCAGACCTCGGCGGGGTCAAGGCTAGTGCGCGCTGTGACGGCGGCACCGGACCTGGACGGGTGGGCGATGGTCGAGCGGCTGCTGCAGGACCTCGCGCCGCTCAAGGAGCGGCTATGGCTGGTGATCGATGACCTGCACGAGCTGGACTCCGACCATGCGCGGCGGCAGCTGGAGCTGCTGGTACTGCGGGCGCCGGTGGAGTTGCGGTTCGTGCTGGTGACCCGGCATGACGTGCGGCTGGGGTTGCACCGGTTGCGGCTGGAAGGGCAGCTGACTGAGATCCGAGCTGATGATCTACGGTTCACCAGGGACGAGGCCCGGTCATTGTTCGAGGCCGCCGGCGTGGAACTGGCTGACGCGGCGCTGGGGCTGCTGGTGGACAGGACTGAGGGGTGGGCGGCTGGGTTGCGGCTGGCGGCGCTGTCGCTGGCCGGGCATCCGGATCCGGGGCGGTTCGCGACGGAATTTTCCGGCAGCGAGCGAACGGTAGCCGATTACCTGCTGGCTGAGGTGCTGGACCGGCAGCCTGACGAGGTGCGGCTGCTGCTGCTGCGCACGAGCGTCCTGGAGCGGGTTAACGCTGAGCTTGCTGATCTGTTGACCGGGGGCAGTGGCGGGCAGGGAGTGCTGCAGGACCTGGAGGAGGCAAACGCGTTCGTGGTGTCGCTGGACGCGGCCCGGTCCTGGTTCCGTTACCACCGCCTGTTCGCCGGCCTGCTGCAGCTTGAGTTGCGCCGCAGCGAGCCAGATGCGGTCACCGGACTGCACGGGCTGGCCGCCGGGTGGTTTGTAGGGCACGGACTCCCTGTGGAGGCGATCCGGCATGCCAAGGAAGCGCAGGACTGGGCGCTGGCCTCCCGGCTGCTGGCGGACCACTGGCCCGGCATGTATCTGGATGGGCAAGCCGCGACTGTGCACGGCCTGCTGGCCGGGTTCCCCGCCGCGGCCCACGCGGGGGATGCCGAACTGGCGGCGGTGGCCGCCGCCGATGAGCTGTCACAGGGGTCGCTGGAGGCAGCGGAGCGGTACCTGGGGCTGGCGGAGCGCGAGGCGGCGACGGTGCCGGCCAGTCGGCGGGGGCAAGCTCAGGTATTGCTCGGGATGGTCCGGCTGCTGGCTGCCAGGCAGCGCGGCAATCCCTCGGCGGTGGCCGAGGAGGCGCAGCGGCTGGAGGCCGTCGCCGAAGCCCCGGACGCGGCACAACCCGAGCTGGGCCAGGAGTTGCGCGCACTGGCGCTGATCAGCCTGGGCATCACGGAGTTCTGGGCGTCCCGGATGGACGGACAGCGGCACTTGGAGCAGGGCGTTGCCCTCGCGCGGCGGATCGGACGGCCATATCCGGAGTTCATTGCTCTTGCCTACCAGGCCGTGATCGAACTCTTCGCGTCCTTCACGCGTGCGGCCGAATACGGCAGGCAGGCGATCGAACTGGCCGAACGGCACGGCTGGACCGACGAGCCAGCCGCCGGCTACGCCTACGCGGCACTTGGCGGCGCGCTAACCTGGCAGGGCCGGCTAGCGGATGCCGTTGTCTGGGTCCAGCACGCCGAGCGCACTATCCGGCCGGAGGCTGACCCCGCGGCGGCGCTGTTGATCTGCCATATCCGCGGCATATTGGAACTCGCCCGCGGCCGGGACGCTGATGCGCTGACCGCGTTCCGGGCGCATGAGCGGCTGTCCGGTCGGCTGGCCGAACCGCATCTGGTCGTCTCGTCGACGCAGGCGATGGTGCCGACCGCCCTGGCGCGCCTCGGCGAGACTAAACGCGCCGAGTCAGCCCTCGCGGCTCTCGGGGCTCCGGACAGCGAACACGGCGAGATACGCATAGCCACCGCGGCATTGCGCCTCGCCCAGCACGACCCCCAAGCGGCGATCGGTGCTCTCGGGCCGGTCCTGGACGGCTCCGCCCCCAAGCTCAGGCGGACCTGGCTGATGGAGGCGCTCGTCATGGAGGCGATCGCCAGGGAGGCGCTCGACGACGCGAGTGCTGCTGGACGAGCCCTCGAGCACGCGCTGGACCTAGCTGAACCCGACGGCGCGCTCGTGACGTTCCTGCTGCACCCAGCCCCAGAGCTGCTGAAGCGGCACGCCCGGCAGCGCACCGCGCACGCCGCCCTGGTAGCGGAGATCTTGAGCCTGCTCCCGGTACTGGGCAGCCCTCTCATTGGCCGGGGGAGGCCGGGGGGGATCGCCCCCCTGGGAGTGACAGTCCCGCCGAGGATAATAGAGCCGCTCAGCAAGAGCGAGCTCCGCGTGCTGCGCTATCTGCCGACCCATTTGTCGGCGGCGGAAATTGCCAGTGAGCTGTCTGTTTCCGTGACCACCGTCAAAACCCACATGGGCAATGTGTACTCGAAACTCGGTGCGCACCGCCGTGCCGAGGCCGTCGAGCAGGCTCGCGCCCTGGGCTTGCTCGCGCCTTCCCCGGGGCCGCGCTGACCAGTGGCCCGGGCGGTTAGTAGCGCCCGGCGGGGCGGATGACGGCCGGCCGCGGTGCCGCCAGGGCGGGAGTGGTGGGCCGTCCGGGGTTTTGGGAGCGGCTGGAGGCGTCCTCGCGGGTGACGGTGGTGTCGGCACCACAAGGCAGCGGGAAGACTGCCCGAGCTGCGCTCGGACCAGGCGCTGCGGCAGCTGGAGCTGCTGGGTGCTGCGCGCGTCCTACTCACTTGTCGGCGCCAGAGAACTGCCCGTTCGGCGAGCCCTGCTTGCGCCTTGCGCGTAACCGGGCCGACCGGGGCGATGAAGAATTCATCCGTTTCGTACGTTGGCCGCTCATCCTGACCGCCCCCACGCTCGTAGTCACAGCTCGCCGTAGCAGGAGGAGCCTTTCCATGAGCCCCGTGATAATGGGACAACCGTCACCAGCTGGCTGGTCTCGTGACTAGTGATGACGTCCGCGGCACGCGAAGCGCGCCACAGCCCCGGCGGTACGAGATCTGGGTACGCGGCCACCTCGGCGAGATGATGCGCTTGGCGTTCCCCGCTTTCCGAGCCGAGGTGCGCGGCGCGGACACCGTGCTGACGGGAGCGTTGCCAGACCGCGCCGCGCTTCACGGCGTGCTCGCCGAGATCGAGTCCCTCGGGCTCGAGCTGCTCGAAGTCCGCCGCCTGCCGTCGCGCTGACTTCATGCGGGCGTGCGACCTGAGGTAAATCCACCGGATCGTACGAGGCGGTTTCCCCCTGTCTCATCCGACCCTGGGTCACAGGCGAAAGGACCAGACATGCACGCGATCCACCACCGGTACGCCAACATCGACGGCCACGAGCTGTTCTACCGGGAAGCAGGCACGGCTGATGCCCCGGCCGTAGTTCTGCTGCACCGATTCCCCGCCAGCTCGTTCATGTTCCGCGACCTGATCCTGCTGCTCGCCGACCGCTACCACGTGATCGCCCCCGATTTCCTGGGCTTCGGCTTGTCCGACGCGCCGCCCGCGGGGGAGTTCGGCTACACCTTCGGCGCGCTGGCCGGGTTGACCGCCGGCCTGCTGGACCGGCTGGGTGTGCGCAGGTACGCGATGTACGTGCAGGACTGTGGCGCGCCAGTGGGCTGGCGCCTGGTCCTCGCCGACCCGGACGCGATCTCCGCGATCGTCGCTAGAAAGCCACCTCGGCGCCGCGTCGGAAGTAATCCGCGGCTTGCTTGGCCGGACACTTGCCTGACCGGATCATTGAAGGGCCGGTAAACGCGATGACCGCGATGATCAGTGACACAGCCCCCGGGGCGCGTCTGCGGATGACACCGCGCGAGCGACCGGTCGTCGGGGATGTTGCGAATGGCCGTGAGGCAGAGCAAAAGGTGGTGCATGATCTGCTGCGGCGCGCTCGGCAGGGCGCGGGCGGCGTGGTGCTCGTCGACGGGGAGCCGGGCATCGGCAAGTCGCTGCTGCTTCGCCGCGCTACCGACGAGGCCGCGGAGCAGGGTTTTTCACTGGCCACGGATGCAGCAGACCAACTCGGCAGGACTATCAGGTTGTTCGCGGCCCGCGGGGCTGTGCGTGACCAGTTCGCCGCGCTCACTGGCGGTGATCCTGATCAGGACCGGCCGGAGGCGACCGAGCGGTGGATCACCCAGATACGGGCACACCTGCAGCAGCGGGCGGCGGCGGCTCCCGTCTTTGTGTGCCTCGATGACCTGCACTGGGCAAGCCCGGCGACCCTAGCCGCGCTGCGTGCGCTGTCGCGAGAGCTGAAGCGGCACCCGGTCGCATGGCTGCTCGCACGGTCCAGCACACCCCAGCGCGGGGTGGACTACCTGTTCGGCGAGCTTGAGAACGACGGTGCGGTACGGATCACCTTGGCGCCGCTGGGCCAGGAGGCAGTGACGGCCATGCTTACCGACGCGTTCGGCGGGCCCCCAGACGAGGCCCTGGCGGACCTGGCCAGCGGCGCCGCGGGAAACCCATCGCTGACCGCCGAACTGATCAGCGGCCTGCGCGACGATCACGCCGTCCACGTCGTCCACGGGCGCGCCGTACTTGCGTCCGCACGGCTGCCGCAGCGCGTTCACCGGCTTGCGCGGCAGCGACTCGATGCCCTCAGCCAGCACGCCAGGCACCTGCTCGTGACCGCGGCGGTGCTCGGGCCGGCGTTCCGCCTGGAAGACGCGGCGCAGATGCTCGGCGAGACCCCGGCCACGCTGCTGCCGGCGGTCGAAGAGGCGATGGACGCCGCGATCATCGCGGCCGCGGAGGACGCGTTCACATATCGCCACCAGCTACTGCGCCGCGCTGTCGACGAGACGATCCCGCAACCGGCGCGCCAGGCACTGCACCGCCAGTATGGCGAGATCCTCCTCAGCAGAGGCGACTGCGCGGCCCGGGCCGCTAGTCACCTGCTCCAGGCCGCGCATCCCGGTGACCCGGTTTCGCTGACAGGGCTGGACAGCGCTGCGGCGCAGACGCTTCCCACAGCGCCGCAGACCGCTGCCGGCCTGGCGCTGCGCGCGCTTGAGCTGACTTCTCCTGGCGATCCGGCCGCGCTATCCCGGGCAGTGGCCGCGGCCGAAGCGCTGACTGCCGCCGGCCAGCTGGACCGGGCCTCGGCGATCACCCGTGAGCTGCTTGCCAAACCCCTGCCCCCGGCGGCCGAGGACCGGCTACGGTGCGTGCTGTCCGCCGTTCTGTGCACCAGCGGCCAGCCGGGGGACGCTGCCGGCCAGGCTGGGTTTGTCCTGGGTCGGCCGGAGCTGCCCGGCAATGTTCGCGACCAGGCGCTGACCGCGCTGCTGCAAGCCCTGACCGGGACGCGGGACCCGCTCGCCGGCGAGGAAGCCGACGCCATTTTGACCATCCCCGGCCAGCACGACAGCCACGCCCACGTGGCGGCACTGGTCACGCGCGCGACCATAGGCTGGGACGATGGCCACGTCAGGGCCGCGCTCGACCTGTTGCGTGCCGCGGCGCGGCACGGCACCGGGATCTTCGCGGATGCCCGCGATGTTCAGCCGCTGCTTGCGCTCGCCGCGGCCCTCGTCGACCTGCGCCAGCTCAGCGCGGGACAGGACATCCTCAGCGCCGCTGACAGCCCGGCTTTGCGGGACATCCCCGCCGGTGCCGCCCTGTCCCTGCTGCGCGGCCGCGTCCACCTGGCCGCCGGCCGGCTGGCTGACGCCACCAAGGAGTGCCAGTCGGCGCTGGCCGCTGCCCAAGCACTCGGCGCGCAGGGATACGCCGCCACCGCGCACAGCGTGCTGAGCGTCATCGAACTGCGCCGCGGCGACATCGCGGGCGCGGCACACCACCTCGCCTGCCGTGCCGCTGTTGGCCCGCAGTTCTCTGACATCTACGCGCGGACGGAGACCGCTCTGGCGCAGGCTCAGGTCACAGAAGCGCGCGACGGACCGGCCGCCGCCCTCGGCTACCTGCGCCAGTTCTGTACCGATCTCCCGGCCCGTCCCGGGCTGCTGCTCGGGGATCCCGCTCTGGCGGCCTGGCTGACTCGCACCGCGCTGGCCGCGGGCGACAGGACGCTGGCTACCCTCGTCGCCCGCACCGCGCAGGCCGTCGCGGACGCGCACCTCGAGTTCCCCGTCCTTGCCGCGGCAGCGGCACACAGCCAAGGGCTTGCCAACCGCGATCCGGGCCGCCTCGCCGAGGCCGCCGCGCAGCACCCCGATCCATGGGCCAGGGCCTGCGCGGCAGAAGACCTCGGCGTCTTGCACGCCGGTGAAGGCGACAGGGATCGGGCGATCCAGTACTTGAAGGCAGCATTGAGCGCGTACCGCGAGGTCGGTGCCGAGCGCGACCAGGCCCGCATCAGGCAGCGACTGCGGCGGCTTGGCATCCGCCGACGCCACTGGAACACGCCCCCCGACAGGCCCGTCACCGGGTGGCACAGCCTGACCGACACTGAGCAGGCCGTCGCCGGCCTGGTCGCACAGGGGTTGAACAACAACCAGGTCGCGGCCCGAATGTACATCAGCACCCACACCGTGGCGCATCATCTGCGCCAGGCCTTCCGCAAACTGAGCATCGCCTCGCGCTACGAACTCACCCGCATCGTCATCGAGCAGGCCGCCGACGGTTGACCTGGCGGCGTTCCTGCTCGCTCATGCCTCCCCACACTCCTTCGGCCTGCCAGTGGGTGGCATGGGCTCATCGTCGTCGCGCTGTCGGCCGCCCACATCATTAAGACAAGCCGTTCCGCCGGTCACGCGACATGCCGGGCTGCGGGCGGCCATGCCCCGACCTGGTTGTCCGTCCTGACGATGTGCCGCGGCCAGGCCGGGTCGAGGCTCGCCCCATGAGCGAATCTGTAGCGAACGTGTACGACGTGATCGTTATCGGCGCCGGGCCGGTCGGGTACACCGTGGCCGCCCGCACCCGATCCGCTGGGCTCAGCGTGGCGGTCATCGAACGGGACCTGGTCGGGGGCGAATGCGCCTACTGGGCCTGCATCCCGAGCAAGGCGATGCTCCGGCCGGTCATCGCGGTCGCCGACGCCCGCCGGGTCGCCGGGGCACGCCAGGCCATCAGCGGACCGGTGGACGCCGCGGCGGTTCTCGCCCGCAGGGACGAATGGGTGGCTGACTGGAACGACGAAGGGCAGGCCGACGGCCTGAAAGGCATTGGCGTCGAGCTGATCCGCGGGCACGGACGACTGGACGGTCACCGGCGGGTCGCCGTCGCGACCGCGGATGGCGGGACGGTGCCGCTCGCGGCCCGCCATGCTGTCGTGATCTGCACAGGAAGCCGGACGGCCTTCCCCGAGCTGGCCGGCCTGGCCGAAGCTCGTTCCTGGACGAACCGGGACGCCACCGGCGCCCGCACCGTGCCGGGACGGCTTGCGATCGTCGGCGGCGGCGGGGTCGGCGTAGAGATGGCCAGCGCCTGGGCCGGCCTCGGCTCCTCGGTCACCTTGCTGGCCCAGGCCGACGGCCTGCTGCCCCGCATGGAGCCGTTCGCGGGAGAACTCGTCGGTCGCGCCCTCGCGGAGGCTGGCGTGGATGTGCGGATCGGCGCGACGGTGACCGGGGTCCGCCGCCCAGGTGGCACCGGGCCGATCACGCTGACCTTGGAAGATGGCGGCGAGGTGACGGCCGATGAAGCGCTGTTCGCGACCGGCAGGGAGCCGCTCACTGGCGATATCGGCCTGGACACCGTGGGCTTGGTCCCCGGCTCATGGCTTGAGGTCGATGACACCTGCATGGTCCGCGCTCTCGAGGACGGCTGGCTGTATGCCCTGGGCGATGTCAACCGCCACGCCCTGCTCACTCACCAGGGCAAGTACCAGGCCCGCGTCGCCGGGGCGGCGATCGCCACCCGCGCCGCCGGGCAGCCTGTCGACCATGGCCAGTGGGGCCCGCACGCCGTCACCGCCGACTACCTCGCGGTGCCTCAGGTGTTCTTTTGCGACCCTCCTGCCGCAGCGGTCGGGTTCACCGCCGACCAGGCCGAACGCGCGGGGCACCGCATCCGGGTGGTAGACGTCGACCCTGGTGCCGCCGTCGCCGGAGCCGGGCTGTACGCCGATGGCTACACCGGCCGCGCGCGCATGATCGTCGACGAAGAGCACGGCTACCTGCTCGGTGTTACGTTCGTCGGGCCCGGCGTGGAGGAGCTCATCCATTCGGCCACCATCGCCGTGGTCGGCCGGGTCCCGGTGAGCCGCCTTTGGCACGCCGTCCCGTGCTTCCCCTCCATCAGCGAGGTCTGGCTCCGCCTGCTCGAGGCCTATCAGACCTGAGCCACGCGCCCCGCCCCTGGCTCGGCATCCATAACCGACCTGACGATATGCCTGCTAGGAGCGACGGCGGGGCTCGACCTACTCATAGCGACCGTCAAAGCGTTCGCCCCGTCCGGCCCCGGTAAAGCTCAGCCCTGTGATCGCTCCATCCTCGACGATCCAGCTGAGGATGTACGTGGCGTGGTAGTCAGGCGGCCATGTCCTTCGCGAGCACAAGGTCGCCGTTGGCCAACCTTGAGATAGTGCAGCCGCAGCGGCTCGGCGAACAGCAGCCGGTCGGGCAGTGGCTCGGGGACGAGGAACTTGCCGACGGCTCCCGGTGCCAGCGGTCCTTGCTGCCAGGACAGTCCCATGGTGCTGTTCCCACCTGAATTTCCGAACCCTCCGGCCAGTCAGGAAGGCCGGTGTCGAGGGGCAGCCGACGGCCCCTGGTCGAGGTCGGCGAAGCAGCCCCGGGCCGCGTGGACGCGGCGGGTATCACATGCCCGATCGTACCGATGTGCTCACGGAAGGTAGCAGTGCAGGTTCTTACGGCGGCTGGTGGCCCTACTCACCACCATCCACAGCGGTATGCCGGCGACGGGGACACACGGTTCGTTCGGGATCAAAAGATCTTTTCCATCCGAACGGACCGTGGCTTCGCGCCCCGGGAACCAGCTGCTTCGGGACGCTCACAGGATTCAAAACACGATTGAAGCCGAGCGCGGGGGTCAGCAAGCACAAGGGTGGGTCTACACCACCACCAACTTCGTCCGCACAGTTAGCCGTCTTGACGATGTGCGGCTGTTCGGAGCGCGGCGATACTCGGCGGATACACCGGGTCGCTGGATCGTCCGTATCCCGCGCGACAAGTCGTCCATCTGCTGCCAAGGAGATCCCGCATGCCGATGACAGAGCCTGTTTACTTCACCGCGTTCAAGAACTTCGCGTTCACCCGGACGCTATCGGGCGTGCTGACGCTCAGGTTCCACACCGAGGGCGGCCCTGCGACGTTCACCGGGCAGATGCACACCGACTTCCCGCGGGCCCTGTACGAGATCGGGCAGGACCGAGACAACCACGTGCTGGTGCTGACCGGCACCGGCGACCGGTTCATGACCGACATCGACGGGTCGAGCCTGGACGACCCCACCAAGCCAGCGGTCTGGGACCATACCACCGCCGAGGGCCGGCGGATAATGCAGCGACTGGTCGACCTGGAGATGCCGATAGTGGCCGCGGTGAACGGCCCGGCCTCGGTGCACAGCGAGTACGCCCTGCTGGCCGACATCGTCGTCGCCGCCGACACCACCGTCTTCACCGACTTCCCGCACCTGACCTTCGGGATCGTGCCTGGTGACGGCATCTTCCTGGCCTGGGAAGAGGCAATCGGCCTCAACCGAGCCCGCTACCTCACCTTGACCCAGGGCGCGTTCACCGCCGAGCAGGCCGAGCGGTGGGGCGCAGTCGCCGAGGTCCTTCCCTTGGGCCAGGTACTGCCGCGGGCACAGGAACTCGCCGAGAGCCTGGCCGCCAAGCCGCAACTGCTGACCCGGTACCTCGCGGTCACCGTGCGCCAGCGCCTCAGCCGCCGGATGGCCGAGGCCTATCAGCTCGGCTCGGCGCTGGAAGGCCTCACCGGAGCTGACCTCTCCTACCAGCAACGCTGATCACGGCCGTTGAGGACCCTGTCAGGCGCGCCGCCTGCCGTGGGCTATCCGGCACTAAGGCGGGCACTTCAGCTAGGACACGAGGACCACCGCCTGCCCGTTGAGTCGCTCCAGGTGCACCACGGGGCCAGCGAAGCTTCCGGTGCGGAAATCGAAGGCCACAAGGTGGTCCTCCCCTACGCAGTAGAGGCGATCGCCCGGCCCGAACCGCAACCCCCGGGGCCTGCGGAATCCGATGCAGCGCTCGGGTGCGAAGACGCGCACGAGCTGCCCGCTGACCGGGTCGTATTCGCGTACGCTGGGCACGGCGTCAGGAGCGCCGAAAGGCCATTCGCTGGCGACCACGATGTTCCCGTTGGGAGCGATCTTCAGATCAAGCGGGCTCAGTTCGGGGTCGGTCACCAGGCGCGGCGTCAGCAGCGCTCCCCCGCGATCGAACACCACGATGGTGTTGCCGCCCTCTCCTGACGGTGCGACGCCCGAGGAGAGGTAGATTCGCCCGTCGCGCCCGAAACCGAACCCGCGCGGGAACGGGACGACACCCTCCGGCAGAAGGAATTCTCCCTCCCGGTCAAGGGCAGCGGGCATCACACAGACCGACCTTTGGCGGCGCGCGGTGAGGTAGTAGCGGCCATCGGGCCCGAACTCGGCGCCGCCCGGGTCCAGCCCGGGTATCGGTCCCGAGTCGCGCACCACGTGCCCATCCAGATCGAGCGCCAGTACGCGGTCCTCGCCGCTGTTCACATAGACAAGCGCGCCTGACGGGTCAACAGCCAGACCACGCGGATCGGCGATCCGCGGGTCACTGCCGAACCGCCCTGTGAATTCGCCCTCTGGCCCGAAGCCGAGGATCGCGCCGTAGCCGTTGCCGTTGCTTCCGCCGGCGCTGGTGATAAGGATCTGCATGAAGACCGCTCTCCGTCCGCGGGCCGCCCCCGGTTGGAACTCATCCTCCTGCGGTGCCCGGCCGGCCAACATCCTCAGAGATGATAATTCTGGTGTTCGTGATGACGGCCGCTCGTCTCAAGTCCGTGATGAACATGGTCATCCGCGCAGGAGATCGGCTGCGGGCCTGTCGGCACGCGGGAGCCCGCCGCCGTTCGTCGGAGGCGTCATGGCGCGGCGGTGAGCTGGCCGCGCAGGAGGTGCGCAGGAGGTAAGAACGCCGCGCCAGGCGACGCTCACCTTGTGCCAGGTTTTTATACCGACTTCAGGAGTAAGGCACCATGGCAGTATCACCCGCATCACCCGCGGCAGCCGATCGCGATTATCCGAAGATGATCGCGGAGGCCGATCACACTGAACCCGCGCCGCGACGAGTACGCGCAAGGCTGGGCGGCGAGCTGATCTTCGACACAACGGCGGCGCGGTACGTGTGGGAGTGGCCGTACTACCCGCAGTACTACATCCCGGTTGCTGACGTCGACGAGCGTTTCCTCGTGGATGAGCAGCACGAGCAGCGGCTCCGCCAAGGATCGGCACGCCGTCACGGCCTGCGGGTCGGCGGCGTGGAACGCCCCGGCACCGTGCGTGTCTTCGGTGACGAGGCGATCGACGGGGTGGCTGGCACGGCCCGTTTCGACTGGGACGCGCTAGATGCCTGGTACGAGGAGGACGAGCAGGTCTTCGTGCATCCCCGCAACCCTTACGTGCGTGTCGACGCGCTTCGCTCGCACCGGCGCGTCCGGGCCTCCCTAGAGGGAATCACGCTGGCCGAGAGCACCACGCCGGTGCTGGTGTTCGAGACCGGCCTGCCGACCCGCTACTACTTCGATCGCACCGATGTCGACTTCAGTCATCTCGTGCCCACCGGCACCCAGACGGCTTGCCCGTACAAGGGCGTCACCAGCGCCTACTGGTCGGTGCGGACCGGCGGCCAAGTCCGCGACGGCAACCAGGATCTCGCCTGGGCATATGACTTCCCCACCCGCCAACTGCTGCCCATCGCGGGGCTGGTCGCCTTCTACAACGAAAAGATCGACATCGACATCGATGGCGAGCGGTTGCCCCGCCCCCGGACCCACTTCTTCAAGTGACCACCGCCATCACGGCCTCGGCTTTCCGCACCCAATCTCCAGGTACAAGGCCCTGCCGGACGAAACGGGATGGGCTGCGGCGGCGTCGCACCCGCGCGGCGGCCGCACTGGCATCCGACCGCTACCCAACCTGACGATGTGCAGCGGAAGGCACATGCCAACACTGGGTTCAGCGGAACCAGCGGAGGCATGCGGGTCCGCGGGAGGGTGCTGTGACCGGCTCAGATGACCTGCAGGAAGGGGCATGGGTGATCGCCGACAGCGAGGACGTCATCCTCCCGAACGAGCTCGGGCCGAACCCGGGTTGCATACTTCCGCATGCATCGGTGGCGCGCGGAGCGCTCGCCGAGCCCGTGCTCGTCACGCGTCACGAGCGTCGCCCCGGACGGGAGTGAGCACATGCCTGCACTGCTGTCAGTCAACGTCGGCATGCCGCGGGACGTGCCGTGGCAGGGCAGGACGGTTCATACCGGCATCTGGAAGTACCCCGTGACCGGACCACGGATGGTCCGGCGGCTGAACATCGACGGCGACGGCCAGGGCGACCTGGCAGGCCACGGCGGCGAGCAGCGCGCCCTGCTCGTTTACCAGGTCCACTCACTCAGGTACTGGGCGGAGTTCTTCGGGCGCGACGACATCGGCCACGGATCGTTCGGGGAAAATTTCTCGGTCGACGGGCTGGCCGACGACGAGGTGTGCATCGGAGACCGGTACCGGATCGGCGAGGCGGAGTTCGAGGTCACCCAGCCGCGGGTGACCTGCTTCCGGGTCGGGCTGCGGCTCGGCGCGCCCGAGCTTCCCGCGCTGCTTGTAAGCCACCACCGGCCCGGTTTCTACATGCGTGTCATCCGCGAGGGGCGTGTCCAGGCCGGCGACCCGATCGTCAAGACCAGGAGCGGGCCCGGCGGCGTGACCGTCGCGGACACCGACGCGCTGCTGTACCTGCAGGCCCCCGACCAGGCCAAGCTGCGCACCGCCGTCGGGATACCGGCGCTGAGCCCAGGCTGGCGCAGGTCGTTCCGTGACATGCTCGACGGCGCGCCGGCGTCCCCGCCTCCCGCCTGGATGGGTTTCCGGCCGCTGCGGGTGACCGAGGTCGTGCCGGAAAACGACACGGTCAGCTCCATCCGCCTGGCCAGCGCGGACGGCGCGCCGCTGCCGGCGGCACGGGCCGGGCAGTACCTGACGCTGCGCGTCCCGGGTGCCCCCGGCCCGGTGCGCAGCTACTCGCTGTCCTCCGCACCGGGTGACAGCTATTACCGGATCAGCGTCAAACGCGAACCGCACGGCGCGGTGAGCGGGTACCTGACGACGTCACTCAAGCCCGGCACGACGCTCGACGTCGCGGCGCCGCGCGGTGACTTCGTGCTGGACAATCGCGACGGCCCGGTCCTCCTCATCTCTGCCGGCATCGGCCTCACCCCGGTACTCGCCATGCTGCACGCGCTCGCGGATCGCCGCAGCGAGCGCGAGACCTGGTGGATTCAGGCCGCGCGCTCGCCACGCGAGCACCCGCTCGCCGCGGAAGCGCACAGAATTCTTACTTCCCTGCCGAACGGACATTGGTCCATCTTCTACAGCGCTGTCTCGTCGGCGGTGGCGCCGGCGGTCGCCGGGCGTCTCACGAAGGACAGGCTCGCCGCCCTAGGCCTGCCGGCGGACGCGACCGCCTACGTCTGCGGTCCGGCGTCGTTCATGACCGACATGCGAGAGGCGCTGACCGGCCTGGGCATCGGCCCGGACCGCGTGCATACGGAGCTGTTCGGCGCTCTGCCGCCCGTCAATCCCGGCATCACCGGGCAGCCGGAGCGGCACCCGCATCAGCCTGCCGGGCCGCCCGGTGACGGCCCGCTGGTGACGTTCGCGCGCAGCGGCATCTCGGCACCGTTCTCTTCCGGCGCCCGCAGCCTCCTGGAATTCGCCGAGTCGTGCGATGTCCCCGCCCGGTGGAGTTGCCGGACCGGCGTCTGCCATACGTGCGTCACGCCCTTGCTGTCCGGCAGGCTCTCCTACTCCCCCGACCCGCTGGAACCGCCGCCCGCCGGGCAGGTGCTCATCTGCTGCTCCTGCCCGGACGCGGACACCGTCCTGGACATGTAAGGAAAGCCCGTGGAGGACAAGATCGAAGTCGTCACCGTGCCTGTCAGCGACGTCGACCAGGCGCTGGAGTTCTACACGCGCCTGGCCGGCAACACGTGGACCATCCAGGAAATCGGCTATCACACCGACTCGCCGCATCGGGATGAGGCGGCACGATGACCTCCCGGACCCGGTATCCAGCGCGGTGCGAGGAGGAGGCCGCCGCATACATCCACGGCGTCTGCCTTAAGAACGGCCCGCCGAGCAAGGTCGGCGTGGAACTGGAATGGCTGATCCGCGACCCGCGGGACCCGGCGGCGCACGTCCCAGCGTCGCGAATCGGGGCCGCCGTCCGCGTCTTCACCGGTCACGAGCGCCTGCCGTCGTCGTCCACGCCCGGCGTGCTGCCGTCCGGGTCCCTGCTGACGGCGGAGCCTGGCGGGCAGCTTGAGGTGAGCTCGCTGCCCGCGGATTCGCTCGCTGGCTGCGTTCACGCCACCATGGCTGACCTGGCGGTGCTGCGCGCCGCGATCGCGGACGCCGGCCTGGAACTGGCCGGGGTCGGGCTGGACCCGGTCCGGGCCCCGCGGCGGATCCTGGACCTGCCCCGGTACGCGGCGATGGAAGAGTTCTTCGACCGCGGCGGGCCATGGGGCAGAAGAATGATGTGCGGCACCGCTTCGGTCCAGGCCTCCCTGGACGCCGGGGACGAGAGTGACGGCGTCGCCGGGTACCGCTACCGGTGGCGGCTGCTGCACGCCATCGGCCCGGTGATAGTTGCGGCGTTCGCGAACTCCCCGCTGCGCGAGGGGAGGCCGACCGGCTGGAAGTCCTCCCGGCAGCAGGTCTGGGCGCACCTGGACCGGGGGCGCACACGGCCGGTGCATTCCGGGCCTATTGGCTCCCCTCGTTCCCTGAACCGCGGCGGGGATCCGCGTGACGCGTGGGTCGCGTACGCGCTGGATGCCGAGGTAATGCTTATCCGTGGCCGCGCTTCGCGGGACTGGTCCGCGCCGCCGGGACTGACCTTGCGGCAGTGGCTGCGCGGCGCTGGCGCCGTGCTCCGCGAGCCGGACACCGACGATGTCGCGTACCACCTCTCGACCCTGTTCCCGCCGGTACGGCCACGCGGGCACTTCGAGGTCCGCGTGGCCGACGCCCAGCCCGGCAACGGCTGGATCGTCCCGCTCGCCGTCACGGCCGCGCTCGCCGGCGACGCGCGGGCCGCCGACACCGCCCTCGCCGCCGCCTCGCGAATCCACGGCGGCCTGGCCGGCGATCCATGGCTGCGCGCCGCTCGCGTAGGGCCGGCCGACGCGGCGATCGCCCAGGCGAGCCGCGATTGCTTCGAGGCGGCCCGTGCTGCCCTCCAGCGTGCGTCCGCTCCCGCGGCCGTGATCGCGGCGGTAGACGCGTTCATCGACGCTTACGTGGGGCGTGACCGCTGCCCCGCCGACGACTTGATCGAGGAGACATGCCGATGAGAACCGACCGCATCCTGCCGCCTGGGTTCGGTGTCAGGACCTTGCGCGCGGACGCACTGGCCGGGCTGAGCGCTACCCCCAAGTGGCTGCCGCCGAAATGGTTCTACGACGCCCAGGGCAGCGCTCTGTTCGAGAAGATCACCGAGCTTCCCGAGTACTACCCGGCACGCGCGGAACGCGCGATCCTGCGGGATGTGGCACCGACGATCGCAGGCCTGACCGGCGCGTCGGTGCTGGCAGAGCTGGGGTCGGGTTCGTCGGAGAAGACCAGGCTGCTGCTCAGCGCGCTGCGCTCGTTGGGCACGCTCCGGTCCTATACGGCCGTGGACGTCAGCGAGTCCGCAGTAAGCGCCGCCGGACGCGCGCTCGAGCGGGATTACCCGGGACTGGAGGTGCGGGCGGTCGTCGCGGACTTCGAAGAGACCTTGGGGTTGTCGTCCGACAGCGGCGGCCTGGACGATGACGGCGCGGGCCGGAGGCTGGTCGCGTTCCTCGGGTCCACGATCGGGAACATGACACCGGCCCAGCGCGCCGCCTTTCTGTCCCGCGTCCGCGCGCGACTGCGCCCGGGGGACGCGTTCCTGCTTGGCACCGACCTCGTCAAGGACCCGGCTGTGCTGGTTGCCGCCTACGACGACAGCGCCGGGGTAACCTCAGCGTTCAACAAGAACGTTCTCGTCGTGCTCAACGCCAGGCTTGGCGCCGACTTCGACCCGAATGCGTTCGAGCACGTGGCCGCCTGGATGCCGGAAACCGAGTGGGTAGAGATGCGCCTTCGCTCGGTCACCGCCCAGCGGGTCCGCGTGCCCGCCATCGGGCTGACTGCGCAGTTCGCGGCCGGCGAGGAGATCCGCACCGAGATATCCGCCAAGTTCAGCCGCGAAGGCGTCGAACGTGAACTCGCCGCGGCAGGCCTTGGCATGCGCGCCTGGTGGACCGATCACGCCGGTCAGTACGGGCTGTCGCTGTCGGTTCCCGGATGAATTGCTTCAGAAGCAAGCAGACAGGCAAAAAGGAGACAAGACCTGAGCTCTTCGGCGCCTGAGCGGAATGCGCCTGTTCCGACCCCGCGCCTGGGGCGAACGCTGGCATGTGCTCTGTCTGCTGCGGCGTGGCACCGGACAGGGAATCTGTGCGGGACTTGAGCGGCGCCAGCGGCTTCGCGTGTTTCCCGGCGAAGCCGCCAGCGCCTCAACATGGTGCGCTGTCAGCCGGTATCAGCTGGCGGCGACGCCCTCGGAACCGGTGGGCAGGGCCTGCGTGCCGACCGGCGTGAGCGCGCCGTTGGCGCCGATGCTGAACTCAGCCAGCTGGTCCGAGCCGCTGACCGCCTCGAACGCGTACAGGTTCTGGCCGTCCGAGGAGACGCTGTTGTCCAGCGGCGTCACGCCGGTGCCCGGGCTGGTGTTGCCGGTCAGGGTCACCCGACCGGACAGCGAGACGTGGTAGCTGCTGATGATCTGGCTGCCGGCGTTGTCGACGAACACGTTGCCGTCCTGGCCCAGCGTGATCCAGCAAGCGGCAGTCTGACCGTCCGGCACGGCGGCCTGTGTCGCGTCGAGGGTCCCGTTGGCCGCGATCCGGTACGGGGACACCGCCGAGGTGCCGTCAGAGCCGTCGTCGGCCACCAGCAGCTCGCCGGCCGGGGTGAACGTCTCGGCGAATGACAGCGGCGAGTCCGACGGGCTGGTCACAGCCGGCCTCAGTGCCCCGCCGAGGCCGACCGCGAAGGTGTCGATCGTGTCCGACACCTTCTCGGTCACCACTACGTGCCCGTCCCCCGGGCTGATGGCGACGTCCTCAGGGCTGGACGCTGCCGCGCTCAGCGGCTGGCTGCCGCCGTGGATGGCCACCAGGCCGGCCGGGGTCGCGAAGAACCCGGCCACATTGGCCGTGCCTCCAGAGTTCAGCACCTCCGCCAGGCCGCCCCTGATCGCGACGCTGGTCGGGGTGGTGCCGCCGCTGGCCACCACGTTTCGCAGCCGCAGCGCGCCGTTGGGCAGAACCGCGAAGTCCGAGACCTGGTTAGACCCGGCGTCTACCACCAGCAGCGTCTGGCGGTCCGGAGACAGTGTGACGGCGCCCTGCCCGTAATTGGCGGCGGTGCCGGTCCCGCCGGTGTTGTAGGTCCCGGCCAGGGTGAGGGTGCCGTCACCGCTGCGGGCAAACGCCTCGACCTGGTTCCCGGCCGCGGAGTTGGTGCTGGTGTACACCCACCCTTGCGCGTTCCCGCTGCCTGGCGGGGTTGCGGCCGAGGCGCCTGCCGCGCCGGCGAGTATGAGCCCGCCGGCAGCCGCGCCGCCCAGCGCGATGCCCAGGGCCCGGTTCTTCAGACGATGCATGGGATTTCTCCTCTTTCTTTTCCGCTGCGGCATGTTCCGCAGCCCCCAACTCCGGCCACAGTGCCCCGGCCGCGGCCGGGGCACATCGTCAAAGCGGTTAGACCGGGCAGACCCGCGGCCACGTCGATCGTTTGAAGACCGGCCGTCCAGCGACTCAGGCAGGCCGACCGGGGAGCGCCGGCCGGGGGAGAGCATGACGCTGGCCAAACGGGCTACTGCCGCAACTCCCGGCCTCCGCAAAATCCCTGCAACTCCAGGCTCCGCGGCATCGACCTGGTCAGATCCTCTGCGTCAGCGGCGGACGCAACACCTGACAACTCGAGGAATCGCCACAGCTCCGGAGCAGTTCTACGCGGCCAGCGGAAATCGCCCTGGGCGATCCTTCAGCCATGAGCTTCCGTCGCCTTGGCGTGGCTGATGAACGCGGTCACGCATGGCCGTTACCCGCGGCCAGGCACGACACGTCTATACGGGTAGAGAACGCGCGATCTCCTCAAGGAATCGGAAGGCCCAGATGGACGAGAGGTTGCACTCCATGTTCAGAGAAGAGATGGCCTCGCAGACCCGGCCGCCGCTTGACGGCCTGGCCCAGGAGGTGCTCTGCGAGGGGAAACGCGCCAGGCGTGCGCGCACGGCAAAGATCGCGTCGGCCGTTTTCGCCGTGGCCGGCCTCGTCGGCGCCGGGGTGGCGGTGCCGGTGATCACCGGCGGCCATTCTGCCGCAGCGAACCGGGGCACGGTTGGGGAGTCCGCCGGCCCGGCCCGGCCCGGGACGCGGACCGCGCCCGCCGGCGGCGCGAACACGGTCCCCGCGCCGGCGATCCTCACCACCGTGAACTCGCCGGCCGACATCCCGCAGCCCGCGGGTCCCATGGCGCCCACGACTTCCGCAGCCATCCTCGAGGAACTGCTGAAGCTGCTGCCTCCTGGCGGGACAAGCAATTATGCCTTCGAAGGTGCCGGCGCGCAGGCTTACCTAGACGGTGCGTCCGGGCTCGGGATGATCCGGATCTACCTGTTCAGGGGATCGCTCAATCCAGGTGCATGTACCGGCGCGGTCCCTTCGGACATGACGCGGACCTGCACCACGCTGCCCAGTGGCGCGACCGTGCTGACTACCAGGATCTCGGACAACTGCATCGAGCCGCTGTCGGTCGACGTCGACCACGGGGACGGCACCGTCGTCGAGATCAACGTGGCCTCCTGCCTGCCCTGGAACGGCACCAGTAACCCGCCCGCACACGAGGCGATCACCACTGCGCAGGCGGTGCAGATCGCCGCCAACCCCGCCTGGGGAGCGGTGCAGATGAATGCCGCCCTTGTCCGGGACGCGAACCGCCGCTTCGCCTACGTGCCAGGGAACTCCAGCTCCGGCGTGTCGGTGTATGCGGGAAACTCGGGCACCGGCAGGTCGGCAAAGAGCACGTACACCAGCGGGCCGACCGGAAGCTGACCAGCGCGGGCCTGCCCCGTTCTGCGGGCAGGCCCGCGTCCACGGGCAAGAGCAGGCATGCTGACGGAGGTGAAGGTGCGAGACGACGACGAGTTCGTCGCTTTCGTGGAACGGTCGGGAAGCCGGCTGTGCGAGACCGCTTTCTGGCTATGCCGGGACTGGAATCTCGCGCAGGATCTCACCCAGACCACGTTCATCAAGGTCTACCGGTCATGGCGGCGCGTCAAGCACGCCGACCCCTACCCGTACAGCAAGAAGGTGCTGCTGCGGACCTACCTCGATCACAAGCGGCTCAAGAGCTCAGCGGAAGTGCAGACTGATGCGGTCCCGGACCGGCCAGCTGCAGCCGATACCGCAGAGCTCCGCCTCACGCTGCTGGAAGCTCTCGGGCAATTGAGCCCCCGGGACCGCGCCATCATCGTCTTGCGCTACTGGGAGGACCACAGCATCCAGACGGTAGCCGAGCTACTGGACCTGTCCCCCGGCGTGGTGAAAACACAGAGCATGCGCGCGCTAGCCAGCCTCCGTGTGCTGCTCGGCGAGGATGAGGCCCTCCCCGCTCCCCCCGTCTGAGGTCCCCTTGAACCCCGCCCGGCAGCCGCTTCCGGCACGCTCTGCGGGCAGGTCGCGGGCGTTCGGGGGTGGCAGGCCCTGGCCCCCGCGGTGCAGCATGGTCAGCCGGGTCGAACCTTCGGGGAGGCAGGCTGGCGGGCCGCAAGCCTGCCGTGGCCGCGAGCTGTTCCTCGGGCTTGATGTGCATCGCCCGAACACGTGGTCGGCGCCCGCCGCGTGGAACCTGGACCGGGTGGGACATCGAGAACGGGATGTTTACCTTCCGGGCCTCGTCCCCGGCCGGCTATTTCCTCAAGGCCCTCGACTATACGCTGGCGGGTATCGCCGAGCAGATCACCTGCCCGACGCTCGTGATCGACTCCAAGAGCGACCTGTGGTACCCCGGGCAGGCCAGGCAGCTGTTCGACGCCCTCACCTGCGAGAAGACATTCCTCCTGTTTACGGCCGAGGAAGGTGCCGAGGACCACTGCCAGGTCGGCTCCCCGCTGCTGTCCGCGCAGCGCATGTTCGACTGGCTCGAGGACATACTCAGCCGCGCGCCCACTGCCAGCACTGCCTGAGCGCGCGGTAATGGCTTGCGCGCGACCACCCCGCCCCGGTCGCGCCGCCGCTCGCGACCGGGCGTGCAAGGACTTCGTGCTCTCCACGTTCGAGCACATCCCGGGCTCCGTCGTGCGCGGCGCGTTCGTCGCCGCCTGGCTCGCCCGCAACGGTTCCGCCAAGCCGGGAGCAGCAGGAGCTGACCGTCGCCGTCGGCTCGGCTTTCTTTATTCATCCCGAACGGAGCGTGATGACTGTGGTCTCGCCAGGCTCGCCGCCAGAGGCCTGGGACTGCGCCGCCACGAGGGCTTCGGTGACCTCGCACCGCCGCCGCGGCTCCGGCTGGGGAAGGCGGAACGCGACGCCGGGGCGTACCAGCTTCAGAGCCGTCGAAGTCCAGCATCCGTGACAAGGCCCAGCATTCACGGGGTTAAGCAAGTCGGTAGCTGTTGCCGCGTTCTTGTGCCGTGTCAGGCAATGTGGCCCCGCCGACGGCGGGCGGGGCCGTTATCGCTGCGGGTTCTCGTAGAAGGCGCGGACCCTTGCCGCTTCTCCGGTCGGGTTCAGTTCGACCACGTCAAGCACCCGGTTGCCGTTCTCCCGTCTGTACAGCAGCGCGTACCCGGCCGGGCCGGCCAGG
>Ga0335075_10002782_pt1 | contig 27946 bp, 31 predicted proteins | sample Lox_Sample_24_FD_206723 | JGI IMG/M metagenome (GOLD analysis project Ga0335075, IMG submission 206723) | Soil microbial communities from Loxahatchee National Wildlife Refuge, Florida, United States - Lox_Sample_2.4 | ecosystem: Environmental > Terrestrial > Soil > Wetlands | place: USA...
TCGCTGCGCGAGCCATCGGCGACCGATCCGACGCAGGATGATAGCCTAAAACAGAAAAACGATCTGCTGGACAGGCTGAAGGACTTCGCGCGCTGGGATCGCATTGGGCGCGTGGTGCGCTGAGAGCCCGAGCCGGCCCATGGACGGAGATTTGGAAAAAAAACCCCGACAGCCCAGCGACGAAACTCCCCTCGAAGCCTTTGCCTCGATTTGCGGCGTACTAGTGGTGGGACTCTTTGTTCTCACCTTCATTTTCCAGAATTTTGCGATTCCGTCGTCGTCGATGGAGAACACGCTGCTGATCGGCGATCACGTGCTGGTGAACCGGATCACGCTGGCCCCGCCGGCGAAGTGGGCGCCGTTTGTCTACTATCGCGACGTGCGCCGGGACGACATCATCGTTTTCTATAAGCCGACGCTGGAAGCCAACGGGCAGCACCTGTTCCTGGTCAAGCGGGTCATCGGCCTTCCTGGCGACCATATTCATTTGGAAAACGGTGTGGTCTACCGGAACGGCGTGGCGCTGAATGAGCCGTGGGTGAAGGAGCCTCCCGACCAGCCGGGTTTCCTTCCGTATCGCGACGATTTTCCCGACGTTCCTCCACAGGACGACGACGTGACAGCGGAGTGGGCCGAGGCCATGCCGCAGTACGTTCACAACGGCGACCTGGTAGTGCCGCCGGGGATGTATTTTGTGATGGGCGATAACCGTACCGTGAGCCTGGACAGCCGCTACTGGGGATTCGTGCCGCGGGCGAACATCGTGGGCCGGCCGCTGCTGGTGTACTGGTCGTTCCGGACCCCGGACAGCGAGCAGTACAAAACGTCGTTCGCCGACCAGCTAGCGTGGATCGGGCATGAGACGCTGCACTTCTTCACCGAGACGCGCTGGGGACGGACCTTCCACCTGATCCACTAGCCATGAATGCCGAGGAGGAGCTGGGGGAAGAGCTAACGCCGGAGCAGCGCGCCCGGCGCAGGCGACAGCTGCTGGGGATTGCGCTGCTGGTTGCCGCGCTGCTGCTGGCCATCTTTGTACCGCCCCTGGTGAGCCTGGGCCGGTACCGGCGGTCGATCACGGCCAGCATTGCAGCGGCGCTGGGCAGGCCTGTTTCCGCGGGTGGGATTTCGCTGCAACTGCTCCCGATGCCGGGTATCACGCTGAGCGATTTCACGGTGGAGGAGAATCCGGCGTTCGGTTACGAGCCGGCGCTGCACGCCAACTCCGTGGTTGTGTCGCTGCGGCTGAGCTCGCTGTGGCGGCGTCGGCTGGAGATCAGCCGGATCAGCCTGGATCAGGCGAGCCTGAACCTGGTCAGGAATTCTGCGGGGCAGTGGAGCATTGACCCGATCCTGCTGCGGGCGTCGCAGATTCCGCATGCGCCGACCGCGCAGCGCCACGCCGGAGCGACGCCGCGGTTCCCGTACATCGAAGCCACCGATTCGCGGATCGACTTTAAAGATGGGGCAGAGAAAAAGCCGTTCTCGCTGATGAACGCGGAATTTGCCATGTGGCAGGCAGGCGGCGGGGAGTGGCGCGTGCGGCTGAAGGCCCAGCCGGCGCGGACGGATCTGCCCCTGCAGCTCTCCGACGTGGGCGAACTGGACGTGGCCGGATCGCTGCGCGGGGCCGCAACCCTGCAAGCGCTGCCGGTGGACCTGAACGTAGCGTGGAGGAATGCGCAGTTGGGGCAGGTGAGCGAGCTGCTCACCGGGCAGGACAGCGGATGGCGCGGCAGCCTGGACGTGACGGGGCGGATCGGCGGCACGCCCGGCGATCTGCGGCTGAATTCGACGATCCTGATCGGCAACCTGCGCCGCCAGGAGTTCCAGCCGCTCTCGCCGGTGGATGTGAACGCGACGTGCAGCGGGGAATATCTGCACGGCCAGCGGGCGCTCCACGACCTTACGTGCTTTCTGCCGGTGGCGCCGGGTCACCTGCTGCTGACGGGAAACATTCACGGGTTTGCGCCGCGGGGCGCGGATCTGCAGCTGGAGATCAACCACGTTCCGGCGCAGTTTCCTGTGACGCTGCTGGGGCTGATGCGCGCCAGCGTCCAGAATGCGACGGCCACGGGCGATATCAACGGGGCCTTCCGGCTGGTGGTGGGCGACCAGCGCGTGATCACCGGCAACGCGACGGCCACCGGAGTGTCCATCACGAACGCCGGCGGAACGTGGGCGCTGCCGGAGTTACATTTTGCGGCAGCGGCATCGACGGCTCCCCAGGGGTCCCATCGCGCTCGCGCAACTCGGGTTGGCTCGGCCAGCGGCGGCGGGGGCGCTGTGCCTCCACCGCATGGAATTTTGCTGGAGCCGGTCTCCATTCGATTCGGCGAGACCGCGCCGCTGATCGCGGAGGGCAGCGTGACGCGAGGCGGATTTACGCTGCATCTGGCGGGTCCAGCTTCGATGCAGCGGCTCACCGCCCCCGGAGCGACGCTGGGATTGCTGAACCATGCGCTGGCGGCGGCGGGGAAAAAGGGGCGTGCCGAGCTGAACGTAACCACCTCGGGAGCGTGGCTGCCTCCGCTGGCCGGCTCGACCGAAGGCCTGATCGCCACGGGCGTGATTCATGTTGCGGGGCTGCAGCTGAGGCCGGCGTTTCTGCCTGCGCCGGTTGCGGTCGATTCCGCGGATATTGCGATCAGCCCGCAGGCGGTTACCTGGCGCAACGCAGCGATCCGCTACCAGGGAATTGCGCTGCGCGGGTCGCTGGAACATTCCGAAGACTGCGACCAGGCGACGCCCTGTCCGGCAAGCTTTACGCTGCAGGCGGCGGCGTTGAGCGGATCGGCAATCGAAGCGGCGCTGCGCGGGCGGCAGCGCGGCTTCTTCGATCAGTTGTTCGCGCAGGCTCCGTCACCGTGGCCGCTCCTGGAGGGAACGGTCCAGGCGAAGAGTTTCGATCTCGATCGCCTCCAGCTCCACGAGGCAACGGCGACGGTTTCGGTGGATCAGAACGGACTCACGCTCAAATCCGTCGACGCGTCGGCGCTCGGCGGGACGGTGCATGCGGCCGGCGCGATGACGCTGACCAATGGCGTTCCCCGATGGAATCTCGATGTCCGCTGCACGGGAATCCGTCCAGCGGCGGCCGCCGGCATTTTTCACGAGCACTGGGGCGCGGGACGCTTCACCGGCGAAACGAAACTGACGCTGACGGGACGAAGCACCGCCGACCTGGAAGCTTCAGCGGCCGGCGACTTTCAGTTCGTCTGGCAGAACGGAGGGTTGGCGGGTGTGGCGCCGCTCAGGCATTTCGCGCTTTGGACCGGCAGCGGCACGGTGGTCAACCGGGCGCTGACCCTGACGGCCGGAGGCCTCTCCGGTGCCGGGCACGTAATGCTGGTGCGCGGCAGCATCAGCTTCGACCGGAGCGTCGATTTGACGATCCGCGCGCGCGGCGAACCGGTGCGCATCCGCGGAACGCCGGCGCATCTCGTTGCTGCTCACTGAAACGAGCTGGGCGGGACTTCCTTCACGGTCTTCACGTGCATGCTGTCCTCGACTTCCGGGACGCTGCCGTCGTTCACCATCACTTCCGTCGGGGGCTCCTGGAAGATGATGCGGTGGGTGACGCTGCCGTGGGCGGGAACGCGCACCTCCACCGTGTCCGATGTGTCGACCCCTTTCACGGTCACGGGAACTTCTGCTTGCGCGTAACCGTTGTTCACGATGTCGATGGCGACAAGGTCGGTTTTATGCGCCTCCGGCGAGAAGTAAACGCCGGCGATGGAGAGATCGGGCAAACCGTCATCGTGGTCAACCCAGTTCGAAAAGAACCAGCTGAGATCTATGTGGCTGGCGGTTTCGAGGAGGCGCTCGAAATAATCCTGCGTGGTGTCCTGCGCGGGATCGTAGCTCTGCAACGCGCTCTGGAGAGCATCATCGCCGGCAAGCGCCCGCAGCATCCACAGAACGTAGGTCGCTTTGGTGCGGTAATAAACGGCGCTCTCGGCGTGAAGCAGGTTCTGCCCATTGCCGTCGCCCGGCGAAGCGGGCTCGGCCAGCGCCAGCGCGGTCCGGCCGGCGTTGAGATTCTCGAGCGCGGCGGTGCGGCCTTCGGATGCTTCAATTGAAAGCGTGCCGACGAAGTTGGCAACGCCCTCATTGAGCCAGGCGCGCGGCGACCAGAAGGCCGAGTGGGCGAGTCCATGCGCCACGATGGGGCCGAGGCTGTTCGCGTCACTCGACGACAGCGGGATGGCGAGGACGTTGCCGGTTTCAGCGGGCGCGTCGCCGGCTTCGGGCAGGTCGAGGACGGTGAACCTGGGATGCGGCTTATTGCCGAGCCAGCGCTGGACGAGCGGGTCGACACTGGCTGCCGCGGCGATGTACTCCTGCGCCCGGTCCTGATCCTCAGCGGTAGTGAGGACGCGAATACCGTCGGCCTCGACCGCAGTGCGGCGCGCGAGAAACAGCGAAGGCGCATCAAAACCCAGGCGCGTGGCGGGCAACGTGCACGTGATGACGCCGGGATACGCGGCGGTGGGCATCACCAAGGGTTGGCCGAGCGGAATCCAGCGGCCGTTGAGCAGGGCCACGTTGGGCGGCTCGCCGGTGAACTCGTCGGTGAGGCGCAGGGCCATGGTGGCGTCCTGGTCCATCAGTTTCTGGCGTCCGATCTCGACGAAGAGCTTGTCGCCGTCGCCGAGCGCCGCGGGCACGGAGCTGACCGGGTACCAGACGACGTCGCCGAATCCGCGCAGCCCGGTGAAGTCCGTGGAGATGCGGTCCCAGTCGGAAGCGACGGCGGCGGCGACCGGCGCGCCAAGGGCCGTGACGCGTTGGGCGGAGACGGGGATGGCGCCGCCATAGTCGACGGTGAGCGCGATCTCCGCTCCGGGCGCGAGCGGCTGCGGCGGGGTGATGGCCGCCTCGCGCAGTTCGCCGGTGTGATCGGCGTCGCTGGGCAGCATAGCCTGCGTGAGGGGAAGCGGCTTGCCCTCGAGGCCCACCTGCTCAAAGTGCAGCGTGGAGGAAAGCTGGAGGGGGACGACATCGAGCGGAGCCGCGCCCACGTTGCGCAGCGTCACGCGCGCGTGGGCTTCAAGGGACTGCTGCTCGGGCTCAAGATGCACGTCGAGATCCCATGCCACGATGTCCACGGCCCGGCGCTCGGCATCAGTGAGCACCTGCGGTGCGGCTGTGGTTTGGGAGGAGGGCCTGGGAGGGCCGGAGAAAAGAACCTGAGGCTGCGGAGCCTGCTGCGCGAACGCGAGTGAGCCGCCGAGCAAAGCGACGGCCATCCAGTACAAAAACTTCATGAACCCAGGCCCTTCTGTTGCTTTTTTGCGGGAGTGCGCGCGCCCTGCGGCGCAGGAGCGGCACGGCGCTGCCGCGCAGCCTCAAACAGGACAACCGCTCCGGCCGCGGAAACGTTGAGCGAGGCGACCTGGCCGGACATGGGAATGCGCAGCAGGTGATCGCAGGTGCGGCGCACCAGATCGTGCAGGCCGGCGCCTTCGCGGCCCAGCACGATGACGGCGCCGGAGCTGAAATCGTACTGGTCGTAATCCTGGCTGCCGCGCTCGTCGAGACCCACGACCCACAGGCCCCGCTCTTTCAGCAGTTCGAGGGCACGAACCAGATTGACGACGCGCGCCAGGCGGAGATGCTCGGCGGCTCCGGCGGAGGCCTTGATGGCGACGGCGCTGAGCGGGGCGGAGCGGCGTTCGGCGAAGAGAACGGCGTCGACCCCGGCCGCTTCCGCGCTGCGCAACAAGGCGCCCAGGTTCTGCGGGTCCTCGACGCCATCGAGAGCCAGGACGAGGCGGGGTTCGGGGCCTTCTATCAGATCTTCGGCATCCAGGAACTCGCGCTCCCGGACCACGGCCACCACGCCCTGGTGAGCCGGGGTGCGAGCCAGGCGGGTGAGGGCCTCGCGCGGCTCGGTTCGGAGCTTCACCCCCGCCGCCCGGCAGAGCGCTGCCACCTGCGCCAGCCGGTCGTCGTGCCGCTCGCGGGCCACGCAGACATGGTCGAAACGCCGCGAGCCGGAGCGCAGAGCTTCCTCCACGGGGTGGAGGCCGTAAAGAATCTCCATTGTCATCAGTCTAACCTTGGCTACCCGGCCCTCCTGAGATAATGAATCGACTCCACCAGGCAGGGAATCTACGGTGCGGACAGTGTTCCGGGGTGTTTGCGGGCAGTGCGAGGGGGGAACCGGCATGGACCTGGCCATAAAACTTGAAAAACTCGTTGCCGGGAGCGTCTTCCGGGCGGGGTCGCCCGTCTGTGCAGATGACATGAGCACGGCAGCACTACAGTTGGCGGAGCAAATTCGGCAGGAAAACGTCCTGGTGGCCGAGGGTCTGAAGCGCCACGACCCCGAGTTGATCGACCGGCTGATCCTCGAATATCAGCACCGGCTGCTGCGCTATCTGCTGTATCTGACCGGCAATCGGGAGCTCGCCGAGGACCTGTTTCAGGAGACCTGGATGCGGGTGCTGATGCGCGGGTCTCAGTTCAACGGCAATTCCCGCTTCGACACGTGGCTTTTCACGATCGCCCGCAATCTGGTGATCGACCTGCGCCGGCGGCGGCCGATGGCGAGCCTCGAAGAGCTGTTCGACAAAAACGAGGATGACCGGCCTTTCGAGATTCCGAGCCAGGACAAGACGCCATTCGATCATCTGGCCACGCTGGAGCATGGCGTGCTGGTAACCGAAGCGCTGCTGACCCTGGAGCCGCTGCAGCGGGAAGTGCTGACGCTGCGCTTCCATGAGGAAATGTCGCTGGAAGAGATCGCACGGCTGACGCGCGCTCCGCTGTCGACGGTGAAGTCGCGCCTGTATCGCGGGCTGGCGGCGCTGAAGCCGCACGTGGCGGCGGCGCGCACCCAGAGCGAAAACCATCAGGAGGCGGCGCGGTGAACCGCGATTTCGCCCAGAGCCGGGCAGCCGGACATCCCATGCCGGAAGTGGTGCTGCGGACGCGGCGCTCGGTGATGGAGGCGGCCCAGTTGATGCAGGTTCAGCGCCAGCGGCGGCGGCGGCAGATGGGCTATATTCTGCTGGCGGTGACCACGCTGGTGCTGCTGGCTGCTCCGGCGCTGTGGAGCGCGTTTGCCGACCTGGCCGCGGGCGAGGAATTTACCGATGTGCCGGTGGTGGTGCTCGCTTTCTCGCTGGTGCTGCTTTCGGCTATGTTTGCCGTGCTGCTGGTGGGCTGGCGCAGCCGGCGCAGCGGCACGAACGAGGATCAGTAGGGTTTGCCGTAGCAGACCGCATCCAAACGCATTGCAGTCATGGAATCCGAAACCCCACAACGTCCAGTTTCCGAGTCTGCCCAGGGCGACGGTTTTACCGGCGAACTGCGGCTCGTCCCCGCGTGGTCGGTAGTGGGGGCGCTGGTCGCCTTCACGCTGATGCAGTACGTGATGTGGATCGTGGTGCCCGCGCATCGCCAGCATCCGCCCAACCTTCCCTTCGGGTTTCGCGTGTACATCAATATCAGCATCGGCGCGCTGGCCGCGCTCTACATGCTGATGGTGGGCTACGTGAGCCGCGACTCTCCGCGGCGGGGGATGAGCACCGCTCTGTGGACGGTCGTCTGCGTGGTCATTCCCAGCGGCATCGGCGCGGTGCTGTATTTCCTGCTGCGCCAGCCGGTGCTGTCGCTTTGCCCGGTCTGCAGCGCGCGCATTGAGAGCGACTATCACTTTTGCCCGCAGTGCGCCTATCAGGTGGCCCCCTGCTGCGGGAACTGCCATCGCACGGCGCGGGTGACGGACCTCTACTGCGTGCACTGCGGGCATGAGTTGGCCGCAGACCATCCTCCGAAACGGCTGCACGCTTTCGCCGAATAGGCGCGCTTCGGGCGCTCGCCGGTGGCGTCCTAATTTGCCTTCTGCTCCCCTTCTGGGGCACCTATATCTTCCTCACTATTGCCCCACGAATCCGGGCCGAGGAACCCCATCGTCACGCCGTTAGAGTCGATTCTCTTGCGGGCTTTGGCCGGACCACCGTAGAACATGCGGATTTTGAGGCAATGCCAATCCTTAAAAACATCTCGGTAGCGGACCTCGCCCTGAACGTAGTAAGCGGCGGGAACGATTGGGGTTTCGAGATCTGCCATGATTTGAGGAAAGACGGCTATCTCTTTTGCAGTAAAGATGCTCTTTCCCAGCGCGGGAATGATTGCTATGCCTTTGGACATTCCCTTTGGAGGGGCGGAACCGGGGCATGTTCAGGGTAGGAACCGATGTGGCCGTACAGCCACGATTCGATGTTATATGCAGGCGTCTGACCGCCGTTTTTGATATGAAGCTGGGCCTCAAGTTTTATATGCGGCTGTCCCGGATCCCCGTCGGGTACGACTTTCACGCAGCCCTCGTCCACGCACAAATAGGCTCTCAACTGCCTCTTGGCAGTGTCGGTCGTGATGTCCGCCTGTCTGCTCGCAGCCTGAGCGGCCTGGTTCGTCGCCCACGACTGCCAGCCTAGGAATATCAGTGTCGGAAAGCCCAATATGCAGAGCCACCACTCCGGCAGCACGTACCAGTGTGGCGGCTGGGAGTAGGCGCTCAGTTCGTTTTGGGACCCTGTGCTCTTCTGATTCTCCGCAATGGGAACAAGCTGGTCGCTGTGACCACCGCCATCGTGAGCGGAGAAACTGGGACGTTGATTATCTTGGCCAGAATTACCACTTGTCCCTGCCGCCAGCAAAACGAGAATCGCCATCCATTTTCCAATAGTGTCGCAATTGTATCCGTCAAAAGCGGTCGGGGCCGCTGTCGTTGACCCCCCCTCCAGCCCTTCCTATACTCTTAGATTGCCCTGTATGCCCATGACCGCGCTGATTGTCGACGATGAAAAACTGAGCCGCGAGGAGCTGAAATATCTGCTCGATGGCGGCGGCGTGGAGATTGTCGGCGAAGGCACGAACGGCGTGGAAGCCGTGGACCTGATCCGCACGCACCACCCGGACGTGGTCTTCCTCGACGTGCAGATGCCTGGGCTGGACGGCTTTGCCGTGCTGAAGAAGTTGCTGGATCTGGGCAAAGGCGACCGGCTGCCGCAGATCATTTTTGCGACGGCATTCGACCAGTACGCGGTGCGCGCCTTCGACGTGAACGCGATCGACTACCTGCTGAAGCCCTTCGACCGCGACCGTGTGATGCAGGCGGTGGAGCGCGCGCGGCTGCGGCTGCAGGAAGTGAACGGCGAGCCTCAGCCCTCGACGGGCGATCTGCGCGTCGACGCTCTGCTGAAGCTGATCGAGCAGCACCAGGGGCCGAAGCCGCACAGCGGCAAGATCGTGCTGCAGGCGGGCAGCCGGCTGCTGCTGATCGATCAGAAGGACATCTGCTTCGCGTCGATCGAGGAGGGGATTATCTCCGTGGTGACGCCGGCGCTGGAGGGCCAGTCGAAGTGCCGGACGATCGAGGAACTCGTCGATCTGCTCGATCCCAGGGTGTTTTGGCGGGCGCACCGCTCGTATCTGGTGAACATCAACCACATTCGCGAAGTGGTGCCGTGGTTCAAGAGCACGTATCAGCTGCGCATGGACGACAAGAAGCAGACGGAGATTCCGGTGAGCCGGGCGCAGACGCGGCGGCTGCGGGAGCTGTTCAATCTTTAGCGCGATGACCGCCCTGGTTACGCCGCCTTCCACAGCCGGCCGATGCATTTGCGCCATGCCGCCGCAGAAGCTGGCGGAAGCGATCGCACTCAGCCACTGGAGCACCGGGCTCTATTTTGGCGGGACGGCCTGGCTGCTGTTGACGCTGTGGCTGATGGCGCGCGCCGGAGCGCCGATCGCGCGGCTTGGGGGGCGGGTGTCGGCGCGGCTGTGGGTGCAGGGGCTCGTCGCGGCTCCGCTGTGGCTGCTGATCTTCGTGGCGCTGAATCTGCCGCTGGCTCTGCTCGGGCATCACGTTGGGCTGCACTTTGGGCTCTCGGTGGAATCGTGGCCGGCGTGGTGGGGCGACTGGGCCAAATCGGCGGGGATTTACGTCGTCATCGGGACGGTCGTGCTCGGCGTGCTCTATGCGCTGATGCGCCATGCGCCGCGGCGCTGGTGGCTGTGGTTCTGGATCATCACCATCCCCGTGGAAGTCTTTGCGGTCTTCGTTGCACCCATCGTCATCGATCCGCTCTTCAACAAGTTCGAACCGCTCCAGAAGGTCGATCCCGCGCTGGTGGATCAGCTGGAACGGGTGGCCGCGCGCGGCGGGCTGCAGATTCCCCCCAGCCGCATCTTCCTCATGGAGGCGAGCAGCAAAGTCACGGGCCCGAATGCGTACGTCACGGGGCTGGGCGCGTCGAAGCGCATTGTGGTGTGGGACACCACGATCCGCGAGGAGACGCCGGACGAGATTTTGTTCACCTACGGTCATGAGCAGGGGCATTACGTCCTGCACCACATCGCCAGGGGGATCGCGTTTTCCGTTCCGGTGATTCTTTTCTTTTATTGGATCGCGTTCCAACTGCTGCGCTGGCTGGTCCGGGTGCGCGGGCCGCGCTGGGGCATTGAGTCGGCGGCCAACTGGTCGTCGCTGGGCATGGTGCTGTTTTTGCTGGTGGGGCTCAGCTTCCTGGCCGATCCCATCGGCAATGCAATGTCGCGGCATATCGAGCATCAGGCCGATGTCTACGGGCAGGAAGTGATCCACGGGCTGGTGCCGAGCGCGCGCGAAGCGGCGGTCAGTTCCTTCTGCAGCGACGCGCAGTTGTGGCTCGACAATCCGCATCCCAATCGGTTCGTGGAGTTCTGGACGTACACCCATCCCTCAACGGAACAGCGCGCGGAATTTGCGGAACACTACGATCCGTGGGCGCCGGGGCATCGGCCGAAGTACTTCAACCTGAAGAATTGAACTCGCGGGCTCTGCTCCGTGCCGCGCTACGGGATCGGCGTGGAGGAGAACCCTCCGCCTTCCTCATCGGCCACGCGGTCGATGATGCGCTGCACGAAGACCACGTTGAAGTTCACATGGCGCGCGAGATCGGGCACGAATTCCGTGATGAAGTTGCCGATGGGCGCGGTCGCCCAGGCGGTGCTGATGCGTTCGGCGCTCGGCCCCCAGCCAACCTGCTGGTAGGGCACGTACATGACGTCCACGCCTTCATCGGCAATGGTGCCCACGAGATTCGAGTAGTTCACGATGCCCTGGCCGCGGTCGGTGACCGTCCAGAAGGGCTGATAGAGGCAGTGCGCGATGCGCCGTGGCAGCGAAGCATTGGGCATGCGGATATAGTGCGGGTATTCGTGGTCGATGGAGGGAATCAGAAACGTTCCGAAGAACTCGCCCGTTATGTCCTGGGTGAGTGCGACCCCGCTGAATTTCGCCCAACCCATCATGCCGGGACCGTAGGGCCCGTGAGAATCCGTGGCCACGGAGTAGGCGGAGGTGCCGGCGATGGTGAGCAGGTTGAAGGGATCGGCGACGCTGCGCGCGGCCAGCCGCGCCAGCTCCCGAGGAGTGTCGAGCGGGACCGCGTTGTGCTTAAGGTAAGCGGCAAAGAGGCCCCATTCCTGCTGGCAACAGGCCGTTTGTGGGGTTCGCTCGCTGCAGGACTCCGCCAGACAGTGCCTGGGAAGGGGTAGGTAAGAGGGGTTCAGCCCCGGAATCGGCATACCGCGCCGGCCTGTATCCTGGGGCGGGAATGGCTGCTGGGGCGTGGGATCGGCGCCGGAGAAGCTGTAGCCGGCGACCACATCCGGTTGCGGCATGGGCGCATTCGGCAGCGGCCCTTGTGCGCGGGAGCCCAGGCAGGCCGCGAAGACCAGCAGGACGAGGCCGGCGCTGCGACAGGCCCGAGGAGGCGGCTGCCGAGCTGCGATTTGGTCCCGGCCCGTGGCCGTCATGCTGTCCGGTGTCATGCTGGTTGGCTGAAGCTTCAGGCGGCCGGTCCGGGGATCGAAGCCCACGCTCATGGAATAGACGGACTCGGCCGCTGCTGAGACGAGCGGGACCGGACGAGCCGGCGGTGCCGGCGCCAGCGGTTGGCGATGCTGGGGACAAATTCCAGCAGAAGATTGTTGCCCGCGTCGCCCGCGATCGACGTGGCCCACATTTCGACGACCACGCGTCCATTGGCGCTGGGCGCGGGGTAGTAGAGCTGCGTGAGCGTGCAGGCGGCCAGGTGTCCCAGCAGGTCGGAGTAGTTCGGCGTAACGCGTCCGCTGTCGGTACGGGTCACCAGGGCCTCCTTCCCGGCCCACAGCCCGCGCGCGGTATCGCTGCCATACTGCATGCGGTAGTAGCGCGGGTCCTCATGGAAGAGCGCGGGAAAAAAGCTGCCGACGAAGAAGCGCATGCTGGCATCGCGCACGAAGGCGGCGCCGAGCCGCTCGCCGAAAGCGCCGCTGTCGGTGCCGAACTTTGGATTGCCGTCGACGGCCTGCTCGAATCCGGCCGACATGAACGAAGGCAGAGGCGCGTAAGGCCTGGCTTCCAGATGCAGCCAGAACTGCATCTTCTGGCGCGCGGTGAGGGGCTGATGCGCCTGACCCGGATTGATGTAGGGTCTCCAGCGCAGACGGCGGGCCCTCGCCCCGCCTTCGGCGCGTGGCAGCAGCGCTCCGGAGATGGCGCCGCCGGCGATAATAGCGGGCTGCGGAGCGTCAGGAAGGGTGGCCGGCGCTTGCGCCCGTGCCAGCAGGGCAGGGAAGAGCAAGCCGCCAAACAAAAACCATCCTGAAATCAGTGCAATCGCGATGCGGAATTTTCCCATGCCCAGCAGGTTGGAGGGTCCAATCCGGTGATGGGATGGCCGGTTACTGATCGGGAACGCTACCGTTGCTGGGAATTGACCGGTTCGATGCCCACGGCAATACTGAAACCCAGTGGGCGCCGGCGAGCGTCCGCATCATCCGATGGAATCCAAAGCCGATCAGCCTTTCGGTGAGCACCTGGAAGAAGACCTGAAGAGGATCATTGCGTATTTGAACGATCGCGTGGTGCCGGAAGTGCGGGAGAACTCGTCAAAGGCGCTGCGCGTCGCGGCCGAGCAACTGAACCGCCTGGCGTCGCATCTGGAAGGGCGCCAGGGAAAATGAGCCTGTCGTGATGCGTCTGTCGAGTTCCCGTGTTCTGCCGCCGGTGCGGCTCCGGTCTGTGCCCATGGCCGCCGCAGCCGGTCTGGTGTTGGCGCTGGCTGCCGGCTGCTCGCATCGCGAGCAGACCGCATATACCCCTCCCCCGCCCACTCTGCAACCGGCGCCCCCGGCGGCAGCGGAATCCGCGCCGGCGCCGCAGCCCACGTACCGTTCCGGACTGAGCAGGCCCGGGCTCGATGCGGATGAGGAGTTCGTCGCGACCCATGCCCCCATCTACACGGAAACCGGCATCGCCAGCTGGTACGGCCCTCCCTACAATCTTCATGCCGGCGCGAACGGGGAGATCTACGACGAAAACATGATCTCCGCGGCCAATCGCACGCTGCCCATGGGGTCGCTGATCCGCGTCACCTGTCTGCGCACCGGCGAGTCGGCGGTGATGCGCGTGACCGACCGCGGCCCGTTCGTGGGGGACCGCATCCTGGACCTCTCAGAAGGGGCTGCGAAAGCGATCGGGATGTATCGCGCCGGAGTGGGAGAAGTGCGCATCGACGTGTACAGCGCACCCGAGCCGCTCGATTCCGGTGGGCGCTGGTGCGTGCAGGTGGGCGCCTTCGCGCATCGGCGCGCGGCGGTCAAACTGGAAGAGCATCTGCAGCGGGAATATCGCACCGCCAACGTGATCGAGTTCCAGGGGCCGACCGGGTACTGGGTGCGCATCCGTCCCTACGAGGGCGACCGCACGGTGGCGATCGCGATTGTGCATGAGCTGCACCCCAGCGAAGGCGAGGCCTGGCTGGTGCGGCTGGAGTGAACAGAGAGCAGGCAGCAGGGCGCAACCAGGCATTTCTCAGGCTCTGTTCCCCGCGCGCAGAGCATCCTGCACGCGCCCGGTTTTGTTTAGCTCCCTGTAGAAGCCCAAATCCGCGTCGCACAGCATTTTTGTGACGTACGCGATCTGGCCGTAGTGCAGCCCGAAGTGCTCGATGACCTGATAGACGGCATCGAGGCCGTGCACGTGGTAGCCCTGAATCTCATATTCGGCGAGCAGATCGGCCTCGGTCAGGCGCAGCAGAACCTGCTCCGCTTCGTGCACGGTCGAGCCCAGCTTTTCGAGTAGCTCGGCGCGCGGTATGGGGCCCTGTTCGGCGAATTCTGCCGGCCGATTGCGGAGATCCTCCTGGCGGCTGAACGCGGCAACGATCCATTGGCGCACGTTGCCGTTCAGGTGCAGCATCAGATTGCCGATGCTGTTGCTGGACGGGTTGGGGCGCCACCACACCTGCTCGTCGGTGAGCGACTCGACGCAGCTCTTCAGCCGCGGCCAGTACTGGGTCATGAGCTTGTTGCGCGAGAAGTCCAGAAACAGGGAAGTGGAAGTGGTTTGCGAAGAGCTCATCCGTCGATCCTCTCCTGAAGCTGCTCCGCGAGGCGCGCGGTGTCAAGCATGCCGTTCCTGTAATCTGGCTTTTCGCAGCCATGAAACCGCTCCATCCTCAATTTCTCCTCTCGGCCACCGACGCGGCGCACTTTCCCAGGCCAGACGCGCCGGAGATCGCCTTTCTGGGCCGCTCGAACGTCGGGAAATCGAGCCTGATTAACGCGCTGCTTGGCTCGAAGCAGGCGAGGGTCTCCTCCACGCCGGGCCGGACGCGAGCGATCAATTTCTTTGCCCTCTCTGACGGCCCGCAGCGGCCGCCGCAGATGCTCTTCGCGGATCTGCCCGGCTACGGCTACGCGAAAATCTCGAAGTCGATCTCCGCGGCGTGGCCGAAGTTTATCGAGCCGTATCTGCGCGATCGTGCCACGCTGGCGCTGTGCGTGTGCCTGGTGGATGCGACCATCGCTGCAAAAGAAAGCGATGCCCAGCTGTTCGGCTTCCTGGAACATGCGAGGCGCAGTTTCGTTATCGTCGGCACCAAGGCGGATCGGCTGAGCGGCAATGGCCGCGCGAAGGCGCTGGCCGGGCTGCGCGCAGCTTTCGGGCAGCACGAGCTGCTGCTGTGCTCGGCAAAGACAGGCGCGGGACTGGGCGAACTATGGCAGCGGATTCGGGAAAGCGCTACGGAGTTCCGCGGCTGACGCGGCGATCAGGTCTGCTGCAGGCGGGCCAGTAACTGGGTGGGATGAATGGGTTTGAGGATGACCTCAAACTCATAGCCGTCGCGCCGGGCGTCGCGCATCAGGTCGTTGGTCGCAGCCTGGCCGGAGAGCAGCACGATGCGGCAGCGCGGTAACAGCGCGCGGATGCGAATCGCAGCCTCAATGCCGCTCATGTCGGGCATGACCACGTCGGCCAGCAGCATATCCGGGCGCCACGTCCTGGCCCTCTCGATGGCTTCGCTGCCGCAGTAGACGGCGGTCGCGTCATAGCCGTTCTGACCGAGGATGATGGTCAGGGTGTCGGCGATGACGGATTCATCATCCGCCACAAGTACTCTGGGGCGACCGCTTGCTGGGGTCTGGCCGGCCATGGTTCCTTCGTGGTGAACGGGTTGGGGTATACGTCTGAAACTTTGCCTTGAGTGTAGCTGGCCTGTTTTGGCAGGCAGATAAAATTCGCATGTGGCGTGATTTGGCGCTTGCCGGCCCAGCCCCAGCCGGGAGCGGCGGGAGGTTTTGACTTGGTGCCGGGGAACCGATATAAACGTCCTTCCAGCCCATTTTACTGTTGGGGCTATCCTTCGGGAGCGCGGTTCGGCTCCTGAGCCACTATCACCGCTACGGGATGATCGGGAAGGCGGTGTAAATCCGCCACTGCCCCGCAACTGTAAGCGCGGCTTTCTGCGTCAGGTGGATGAAGACGCAAAGAGAGGCCGAACCTCAGCAGCCACTGGAGCCCGGCTCCGGGAAGGCGGTTCGGCTCAAGCGCAAGTCAGGAGACCGGTCCCGTGTGCCGGAGTCCGCCCTGTGCGGGCTCATTCACCGCGTTCCGAGGGGAACGGAGGCTATATGAATTTCGCTTTGCGGCCTGTGCGCCGCCTGCTGGCGGCATTTGTGCTGCTCGTTTCCTCAGCCGCGCTCCACGCTGTGAGCGTCTCGGGCACCGTCACCGATCCGCTGGGCTATCCCATTGCCAATGCCGTTGTTGCCCTCGTGCAGAACGGCAAAGTCATCGAAGCAACACGCACCGGCGCCGACGGCGGATTTACGCTGGTCAGCGGCCATTCCGGGCGGTTTTACGTTCTCGCCTCCGGCCGTTCCTTCCGGCAGCTGGAAACCCACAGCTTTTACGGCGGCAGGCTGAGCGCATTGGTGGAGAACGTCGTTCTGGAGCCGGAGTGGGTCCGGCAGTCGGTCGTGGTGACGGATACCGGCCGGCCAGAACCGCAGGCGCAGGCCACAGGATCGATCAGCGGCATCGGCGCGCTGCAACTGCAGAACCGCCCGAGCATCGTCGACGCGCTGCGCATGGCGCCGGGAGTGAATGTGGTGCAGACCGGCGAGCGCGGCGGGGAAACATCGCTCTTTATTCGTGGCGGCAGCTCCGACGCGAACCGCGTGCTGCTGGACGGTGTGCCGATCGAGGATGTGGGCGGGCAGTTTGACTTCGGCAATTTGTCTGCCACCGGCCTCGCAAATGTGGAGATCTACCGCGGCCCGGACAGCACGCTCTACGGCGCCGATGCGGCAGCCGGCGTTGTCGCGCTCACTACCCCGCGCGGGAGCACGCAGTTTCCGTCGCTGCTCTACCAGGGCAGCGCGGGCAATTTCGGAACCTACCAGAATCAGGTGCAGCTGGCCGGGATGAAGCGCCGCCTGGATTACTACGGCGGTTATTCCAGTCTCTACACGAGCAATTCCATCCCAGGCGACGAGTATCACGACAACACGGCGGTGACGAACCTGGGCTGGAGCTGGTCCGCGAAGACCGAGATGCGTGTGACGGCGCGCAACAGCAACTCTTCAACGGGTGTGCCCTCGGCCAATGGCGGCTATTCCTTCGACGGGACCGCGAATGACGAGAAGGAATCCGACCAGGACACCTACGGCACGGGGACGATCACGCACAGCTTCCGGGACAATCTGAGCGCGACGGTGCGGTATGGACTGGTGCGCAAGCGCGAGGAGTCCGAGCAGTGGTATCCGGCTGGGAATCTGCTCACCGGGAGCGACTTTGGTGCGGGCAACTACTACGGCAACGCGGTGACGGTGACCGGCGCGAATGGCTATTCCGTGACCGGCCAGGCGCTGATGAACTACAGCACCGCGGACGGGTCTGTTTATCCGTGGAATCTGGCGCTGGATTCGAACCGCGACGATCTGTACGCGGAGATGGATTACCAGCACGGGCCGCATCTGGGCATCATCGGCGGATTCCGCTTCGACGATGAGCGCGGGCTGGACGGCGAGCCGGTGTACGACTTCCACCAGACGCTGGAACGCGGGAATTACGACTACCAGGCGCAGGTGGGCGGCGAATTCAAAGACCGGCTGTTTTACAGGGCTTCGGGAGCCGTGGAGAAGAACGCACTCTTTGGAACTGTCGCCTCGCCCCGCGTGGGAGGCACCTGGTATATCGTGCGGCCCGGCGCCGGCCTTCGCGGGACAAAACTGAACTTCAATTTTGCGCGCGGCTACCAGGAGCCTACACTCGGCGAGCAGTTCGGATCGCTGTACAGCTTTTTGCAGGCCAACGGCGGGCAGGCGACGATCGCCCAGGATGGCATCGCTCCCATCGGCGCGGAGCTTTCCCGCAGCTACGACGGCGGACTGGAGCAGAGCCTCTTCAGCCAGCGGGTCACCGCACGGGTGTCGTATTTTCACAACGAATTCGGGAATCAGATCGAGGACGTTCCGGCATCGCTGGTGCCGAGCCTGCTTCCGAATCTGACTCCGGCGCAGCAGCAGCAACTGGAAGCGCAGGTGAACAATACCACCGCTTACGAGCTGGACATGAATTCGCTCTCCTGGCGCGCGCAGGGCGTGGAGAGCGAGATCGATTACGGACTGGGCCGCGACCTCTACTTCCGCGGCGGCTACACATATCTCGATGCCGTGGTGCAGCGATCGTTCCAGTCGACGGAGTGCCTGGAAGCCGGAACGACGTCACCCTGCGCGAACCCGAATTTTCCCGGCATCGTGATCGGCGACTACGCGCCGATTGCGGGGGCGCGCCCCTTCCGCCGTCCGCCGCATACCGGCTTCAGCAGCGCGATTTATACCGGCAAGCGCTGGACCGGCGTCATCGATGCCGCGTATGCCGGCCGCAGCGACGACTCGACGTTTCTGGGCGCCGACGACGTGAACTTCGGCAACACGCTGCTGCTGCCCAACCGCAATCTGGACTACGGCTACACCAAGGTGGATGCGGGCGTCAGCTTCCAGCTGAAGCCGTGGGTCTCGGTCTACACGCAGCTCAACAACCTGACCAGCAACCAGCACATCAGCCCCATCGGGTTTCCATCGCTGCCGTTCAACGCGCTGACCGGCCTGCGGTTCAACCTGGGGCTGAAGGGCAAATAGGGAACGGATTCCATCGCAGCGGCGTATCCTCGGATGTTGCTCCTGAAGCCGGCAGCCCGCAAATCGCAGGCCGCCGGCTACAGACTGTAATTTTGCCGAGGAGGTTTCCGATGCAGAAACGGATTTCCGTGTATTTCGCTGCCGCTGCTCTGGCGCTGCTGGTGCCGGCGGCGGCGCGCGCCGCTACCGGCACTTTCGACCGCACGCTGCATGTCGGTGGATCGGTCCAGCTCAGCGTCCACACAGGCTCAGGCTATATTCACGTCACGCCTGGACCGGCCGGGGTGATCCACATTGTCGGCCATGTGCAGGCGAACGGCTGGGGCTTTGGCGCATCCGCTGAGGATCGCGTCCAGCACGTCGTCAACAACCCGCCCATCGACCAGGAGGGCAATGCCGTTACCATTGGCGCCCACTCCGACTGGCTCAACAACGTCTCGATCGACTACGAGATCACGGCTCCGCGCGGTACGCAGCTGGAGGCGGGCACCGGCTCCGGCGACCTGCGTCTGTCGGATCTGGGCAGCTCGTTGCAGGCGGAGACGGGCTCCGGCGACATTGAGGCCAGCGGATTCACCGGCCATGTGGAACTGCGCAGCGGCTCGGGGGACATTCATGCGCAGCTACAGTCGGCGAATGACGTGAGCGTGCATTCCGGCAGCGGCAAGATTGTGGTGAGTGGCATCAACGGCTCGCTGTACGCGGAAACCGGCTCCGGCGATATCGACATCACGGGACGGCCCGTGGCAGGCTGGCAACTGCGCAGCGGCTCCGGCGATGTCACGCTGACAACCGGCAACTCGGGATTTACGCTGGACGCGAGCACCGGTTCCGGCGACGTGCACAGCGATGCTTCCATCAGCACGCACGGCACCCTCGACCATCACCACATTGAGGGCGAGGTGAACGGCGGCGGCCCAACCGTGCGCATCGCAACTGGCTCAGGAGACATTCGGATTCACTCGTAGCGCAGCGGTGAAAACGCGCGGCGCGCAGCAGGGCCGGTCCGTCCGGCCCGCGACTTTCCGCGGCCGCCATTCGTCTACCGCGTCAGGTGCAGGATCGCCAGAAAGCAGGGCCCATGAACGTCGGCCGAGTGGTTCGTCTTGCCTTTTGCTCCACAATCGTTCTCTTTGCCGCCAGCTCGCTTCCCGCCCAGCAGGCGCCCCCGGCGGCGCCGGTCCCGGCGCCCATCCTGTCCGCGCACACGGTCTTTCTGGCCAACGGCGGCATGGATGCCACTTCGATGAACGAATTTAAGGCTCTGGACGTGAGCTATACCGAGCCCTACGATTCGTTTTACGCGGCCGTGCAGGCCTGGGGACGATATCAAATCGTCTCCTCGCCCGCCGCAGCGGATTTGGTGCTGGAACTGGGCGTAACGGCGCCGATGGCCGCCTGCGGCGCGCCTCAGGCGCTGCAAAATACGGTGAGGATTTACGACGGCAAAACCCATTTCCTGCTGTGGACCGTCACCCAGCCCGTGAAGGCGGCGAACCTGAAGGGCACCTGGCGAAAAAACATCGCGGCAGCCATTGCGGAAGTGGTCTCGCAACTGAAGACGCTGGCGGCAGCCACTCCCGCGCATTGAGCGCCGGCCGGACGATACGGCTCCGGATCGGCTTTCCTTACGGCTGCGGTGCACCGCAGAAGGGACAGAAGCGCGCGTCGCCTTCGTGATATTTGCCGCAGTTGGGGCAGAGGCGCGCCCCCGGCTGCTGGGGTGGCGGCGGCGGATACGTACCTGGCGGCGGAGGGGGATAGACGCCCGGCGTGCCGATCACCGGCTTGCGGACGATCAGGTACAGAGGCAGAAAAATGATGCACAGCAGAAACGTCCCGATCGCCCAGCCGGCGCTGTTCATGCCGCGTTTGTTGGCGTCGACGCCGACGAAGACGGCGGCGATCAGGGCGATGGTGAATCCGAAAAACAGGTGAATCATTCGGCTCCCCCTCCGAAGGGATTCAGAATCGGTTGTTCAGCACCAGCATGATTACCAGCAGAAAGACAGCGGCGCAGCGCGTGGCCCGGCTGGAAAACCAGCTGAGCCGCCGCGTCCGCCAGGCGGCGAGGACGGCCGCGGGATACAGCAGCCAGACGACCACGGCCGCGGCCCCCGAACAGGGATTCAGCGTTGGAGCGTGCCCATGCAGCATGGCGGCAAAATCTCGCGTCATCCCGCAAAAGGGGCAGCGCAGGCCGAAAATTGCCTGGAGCTCGCAGGTGTACCCGGCGTGGAGGACGAGCCCCGGCCAAACCGCCAGCACCAGCGTGGCTGCCGCCATGGCGGACAGCGCCAGCAGGTGCGGGCGCAAGTCGCGATCCCCAAAGCAACGCATCGAGCCCCTGAGCATTAGCCAGGACTATACCACCCGCTCCAGGACCGCCCTCGTTTCCGCTAACCATTGCACCCGAACGGCCTCATCCAGGGCCGCTTTACCCCTGATTCCACATTGACGCCACCCCGGAATTCCCGTATTCTAAAGTCCTTGCGCAGTGTGCATCTTCGCGTCCGTGCGTGGGTTGCCGGCGGAGAGGCGCACGAACCCGGAAGAGTCTGACGGATGGGGTTCGACAAGTTCTGCGCCAACTCACGCGAACAGCATTTGGAAACCGCGGAAGAGTTTCAGGTCCGCGGCGGATTTTTGCGTGGATGTTTTCGGAGTCAGGATGGGCGCAGGGTCAGACGACCGCGCATCGAGCAGTTCAGGAAGCAGCAGGGAGAGGGAAGGACGAGGATGTCGACATATATTCCGAGCGCGCACGAGATCAGCCGGAAGTGGTTTGTGGTGGACGCCAGCGGCAAGACCCTGGGACGCCTGGCCACGGAAGCGGCCAGCGTGCTGAGCGGGAAGCGGAATCCGAAGTACACGCCGTTTCTCGACATGGGCGATCACGTGATCGTGATCAACGCGGCGAAGGTGCGGCTGACCGGGCTGAAGAGCCAGTCGAAGACCTATCGCCGGTATACGGGATTTCCGGGTGGGCTGCGCGAGGAGTCGTTTGTGCGGCTGATCGAACGCCGGCCGGAGAAAGTCGTGGAAGAGGCGATCAAGGGGATGCTGCCGAAGACGAAGCTGGGGCGCAAGATGGCGACCAAGCTGAACGTCTATCGCGACGACAAGCATCCGCACGCAGCGCAGAAGCCCGAACCGCTGGAAGTTTCAGCGTAGTTTTCGTTTTGTATCAGGGCATGGCTTGAGCCGTGCCGATGGTGCACAAAAACCAGGGGGCTTTAGCCCCTGAGGTTCAGAGGGATTAAGGACAGCGAATGGCAGATCTGGTTCAGTATTACGGCACGGGACGGCGGAAGTCGGCGATTGCGCGCGTGTATCTGCGTCCGGGCAGCGGCGAGTTCAAGGTGAACGGCAAGGCTTTCGACACCTACTTCGTCACCGAGCAGCAGCGCGTCTCCGCGAAGAAGTCCCTGGTGGTCAGCGATACCGCGGCAAATTTTGACGTGGTGACGACGGTGAGCGGCGGCGGCGTGGCCGCGCAGGCTGACGCGGTGAAGATGGGGATTGCCCGCGCTCTGCTCCAGTTCAATGCCGAGCTGCGGAAGACTTTGAAGACCGAAGGATTGCTGACCCGCGACGCGCGCGTGAAGGAGCGGAAGAAGTACGGGCAGAAAGGCGCGAGAAAGCGGTTCCAGTTCTCGAAGCGCTAGAGTTTGGAAGTAAATCTGTTCGCTGCGGCGAACATAAATTCCGGCCCGGTGGCACCGTCCGGAATGCAGTTCAACAAGGAGGCTGTTTGGCAACCATCACTATGAAGGAGCTGCTCGAAGCGGGAGTCCACTTCGGGCATCAGACCAAGCGCTGGGATCCGCGGATGAAGGAGTACATCTTCGGCGAGCGCAACGGTATTTACATCATCGACCTGCAGAAGACCCTGAAGATGTTCAAGGAAGCGTCGAAGTTTGTGACCGACCTTGCGACCCAGGGCAAGGTGATTCTGTTTGTCGGCACCAAGCGGCAGGCGCAGGATGCCATCGCCGAGGAAGCCGCGCGCTGCGGGATGTTCTACATCAACCAGCGCTGGCTGGGCGGGCTGCTGACCAACTGGGTGACCGTGCAGAAATCGGTGAAGCGCCTTCAGGAACTGGATGAGATGGCGACCGACGGCCGCTATGAGCTGCTGACCAAGAAAGAAGTGATCCGCCTGGAGCGCGAGCGCAAGCACCTGCAGGCGAACCTCGCGGGCATCAAAACCATGCGCCGGCTGCCGGACGCGATCTTCGTCGTCGATTCCTCGAACGAGGCCATCGCGGTGAAGGAAGCGCGGAAGCTGGGCATCCCGGTGGTCGCCGTGGTGGACACGAACTGCGATCCGACGATGGTCGATTATGTGATCCCCGGCAACGACGACGCGCTGCGCGCCATCCGGCTGTTTACCTCGAAGATTGCCGACTCGGTGGTCGAGGGCGCGGCGGCGGCGGGCGACAAGCAGTTTGCCGAGGCGCAGGGCGGGGTGACCGGCGAAATGCAGGCCGCCGAGGGCGAGGCCACGGAGGCGGCGCCGGAAGCCGAAGGCGATGTGGATCTGGAGACGGCGCTGGGCGGCGGGATCCGCAAGGCTCCGGCCATTGTGGCCGCGCTGGATGAGGCCGAGGCCGCCGAAAGCGGATATTAAGGACGGTTCTGCGTTTGAAGAAGCGTGGCCGCCGTCATCCGGCGCCACGCTTTTTCTGTGTGTCCGGGCAGCTTGCGGGCACTCCTGCGAGACAGAAAGCTTGAAACAAGGAAGAATGGAGTAAAGGAATGTCTACCGTGACTGAGAAGATCGATGCAAAGCTGGTGAAAGAACTGCGCGAGAAATCCGGCGCGCCTATGGGCGACTGCCTGAAGGCGCTGCAGGAGTCCAAAGGCGACATGGAGAACGCTTTCGTGATCCTGCGCAAGCGCGGCATGGCCTCGGCGCAGAAGAAGGCATCGCGCACCACCAACGAGGGCGCGGTGGGCCAGTACATCCACGCCGGCGGCAAGATCGGCGTGCTCGTTGAGGTCAACTGCGAGTCCGACTTTGTGGCCCGCACCGAGGATTTCCAGGAGCTGCTGAAGGACATCGCCATGCACATCGCGGCGACCGACCCCCGCTACATCCGCAAAGAGGATGTGACGGCGGAGGACCTGGAGCGCGAGAAGGAAATCTATCGCGCGCAAACCGCGGCGATGGGCAAGCCGGCCAACGTGGTCGAGAAGATCGTCGAGGGCAAAATGGGCAAGTTCTACGAGGAGGTCTGCCTGCTGGAGCAGCCCTTCATCAAGGAGCAGAGCCTGTCGATCAAGGACCTGATCGCCGGGAAGGTCGGCAAGCTGGGCGAGAACATTACCGTCCGCCGCTTCGCGCGCTTCAAAGTCGGCGATCCGAACTGGACCGTCGCGCAGACGAAAGCTGTGGAAGAGACGCCAGCCGCGGAGTAGGTGCCGGTTTTCTTCAAAAGCACCACCCCATCCTGGGAAGCTGGGGTGGGGTTTTTGCTTTGACTTGACCATCTGGCAACCGTTAATCTCGCCTGGCAAAGGCGACCTGGCACTCATTTGACCGATATGTCACTTGCTGATTTGGATGAACGTGAACGCGGTATTGTGCACGAGTGCTTGCGTGCCGCCGTTGAGGGGCCTTTCTTTCCCGAGCGGGAGTTCTCGATAATTTTCGGACTTACCCGCAGTGAGTTGAAGGAAATCCTGTCAGCGTGGCCGGAACTCGACGAATCGGACGAAAACGTCGTACGAGCGATCAATAACTCGATGAATAATCTCCTCGGATATCCTCTCCGCGAAAAAATGGTCGCCTGGCCGGAATTCATTTCCATCAGCAGGCCTGAATTGGCACCAATCTTCTTCAAGTGGAAAGAAAAGCCTTCCGATGATCGATATGTTGCTCGCAGCCACTTCGAGAACGCGATGTAATCGCTATTTCTCTATTGCTCGCCCAGCGTGAACTGTACGTTGATGGTGGTTTCCACCGGAACCGGCTGGCCGCTCAGGAGAAATGGACGGTAACGTGCCTGTTGGATGGCGTCGACGGCGGCGCGGACCAACATGGGAGGGCCGCTGAGGACGCGTATGTTCTCGATGCGTCCGGCGGTCGAGATCGTTGCCTCGACGACAACCGTCCCCTGGACGTGGGCGGTGAGTGCAATCGCCGGATACTGCGGCTGAATCGGTGCGAGCAACTGGCCGGCCGCGACTCCCGAAGAGACGCGGAGCGGCCCGGAAGGCTTCGCCAAATGCACCTGGGGCAGCGGGGGCGGCGCGGAGGCTTCCAGCCACGGGATGGAGCCGGGCGTGCCGCTCCCTGGGCCGGAGCCGACGGACCCCGGCGGCGCGGGCGCGCTGATGGCGATGCGGGCGATCTGCTTCGGGATGTGGCTGGGGGCGGTAAGAGCCGCGGTCAGATCCACAGCTCGCACCGCAGGTGTGCTCGCAGCCTGGTGGGGCAGGGATGGGGCCGCGGGCGGCGGCGAGACGAGCGGCACGCTGAGCATGCGCTGTGGCAGCGCGGCGGGATAGAGATACGGAATCACCACCACCACCGCGACCAGCGCCGCTTCCAGCAGCGTGGTGCCGACCGCATAGCGGCCGCTGCGGCTGCGGATGCGTACGGCGGATTCGACGAGGCTGTCTTCAAACATGGCTCCCTCCTTCAACAGGGCTCCGAGCATAGAGCTCAGAGTCCGGACGTGCAGTCGGAACTACAGAGAGAGCGAGGAGCGGTGCTGTTGCGAGCGAATCCTTGCGTCGAACGGGTTGGCTCGGCGCGTCCCTGCTGGATATAGACAATGATTCAGCCGTGAGAGTTCCGCAATTTCGCGCCCGGCGGCGGTCGTCGTCGACAGGAGGATGCAGTACACTCCCGGTACCGGACCAACCGGTAGCTAAGCACAGAGAGCGTGATGAGCAATATCACCGTCGAAGAGATCAGGCGCAGGCTGGGCCTGCGGCTGCATCCGCGCGAGGGCGGATGGTTTGTGGAGACATGGCGCGCGCAGGAGACGATTCCTTTCGTCGCACTGCCGGAGCGCTATGGGCCGGGCGCGGAGCGCGCGGCTGGCACCGCGATCTACTACCTGCTCGAACCTGGAAATTTTTCCGAGATGCATCGCCTTCGGTCGGACGAGGTTTTTCATTTCTACCTCGGCGATCCAGTCGAAATGCTGCAGCTACGCCCCGATGGGCCGGGGCGCCGCGTGGTGCTGGGGACGGATCTGGCCGCCGGAATGCTGCCGCAGACCGTGGTGCCCCACGGCGTCTGGCAAGGGTCGCGTCTGGTCGGAGGCGGACGCTTTGCGCTCCTCGGCTGCACCGTCAGTCCCGGCTTCGACTACACGGATTACGAGTCCGGCACTCGCGCGGAACTGCTGGCTGAGTGGCGGGAGTGGGGCGATCTGATTGAGCAGCTCACTCGCCGTTAGGGTTTAAGCTCCCCGGCGCCCACTGCTCCACTACCTTCTTTGCGATCTTCGCAATCAGGATCAGCGCCGGGTTGTCCGCCGTCCAGCTGGTGTTCTCGTTGTCGTGCGTGTAGACGGAGAGAATGATGACGCCCTTCGGCGTGTAGATCGCGCCCACGTCGTTACGCGCGTGATCGATGGCCCCCGTCTTGTTGGCGATGGCCGATTCCCCGGTGGTGTTATCCAGCGTCTCCAGATAGCGCGGGATGCCGTCGCGATCCATCTGCGTGCGCAGCATGTGCAGGGCCGCGCCGCACAGGTCTGCGTCGGAAGGCACGGTGACGCCGGGCGCGACCGCAGGGGCCGGGCCGAGGTTGCAGGTGACGAAGCGCTCCATCAGCTGGCCCATTTCGCGGGCGGTGGTCTTGCCCAGGCCGAACTGCGGATAGTCGGCGGGCATGGGCCCGGAGGGCGGCGTAAACACTTTCTTGTAGAGCCACGTATTCTTCATCCCCAATGCGACGATCTGGTCGTCGATGGTCTTCAGGCCGAGGCGGTCGATCATCAGGTTGGTTGCGGTGTTGTCGCTCTCGTTGATCATGAGGGTGAGCGCGTCGTGGACGTCGAGGTGCAGCGGCGTATCGAAGAAGAGCAGCACGCCCGAGCCCTGCACCTGATCCTGTTTGCGCAGCGTGAGAGGATCGGAGAAGTGCAGCTTGCCGGCACGCATCTGCTCGAGCGCGGTGTAGAGAATCGTCAGCTTGATGGTCGACGCCGTCGGCACAGGTTCGCCGGCGTCGATGGTCACGGTCTGCCCCGTGGCCATGTCGTGCGCGTAGACGGAAACTTTGCCGTGAAAGGGCGCGATCAGCGATTGAAGCTGCGCCGCGAGGGCGGGGTCGTTCTGCGGCTGCTGGGCGGGCAGAGCGGGCGCAGCGAAAACGGTCAGGAGCAGGGCGAGCAGGGGCATCCGGAGCATGAACGCCAATGTACCATTTCGAAGGACGTGGCTGCCGCGTGAGACACAGCGCGCATCTCTCAGGTAGCTGCTCTGTGGAGGGACCAGGCACGATGAATCGGGGCCGGTGGGGACTGGTTGTTCTTTTAATGGTGTCGACCTGCGCATGTGCGCAGACAAATCCGACAACTGGAAAGAGAAAGCCGCGCGGCACGCAGCCGAAGCTTGAACTGGCGGTCACTTTCGATGACCTGCCGGTGAGCGGGCCGCTCCCGCCGGGCCAGTCGCGCGTTGGCATTGCGGAGCAGATCGTCCGTACGCTCAAAGCCGCTCATGTGCCGCCGACGTACGGATTCGTGAACGCCGTGCATGTGGAATACGATCCGGGCACGGTGAATGTGCTGGGAACTTGGCGCGCCTCCGGCAATCTGCTCGGCAACCACACCTGGTCCCACGTCAGCCTGGATAAAGTCTCGCTGCCCCAGTTCGAGGGCGACCTGGTGGACGACGAACCCATCCTGCAGCTGCTGATGGCGCGCCAGGACTGGCACTGGCTGCGCTACCCCTACCTCGCGGAAGGCGACACCATGGCGAAGCGGATGGGCATCCGCGTCTTTCTGGCACAGCACGGTTACAAAATCGCCGGCGTCACGATGAACTTCGATGACTACGACTGGAACGGCCCCTACGCGCGCTGCGTCGAGAAGCGGGATTTCAAGTCAGTGAATTGGCTGGAAGCCAGCTATCTGCGCGCGGCCGACGAGAACATCGGCTATTACCGCTCGATGTCGAAGCAGCTCTACGGCCGTGACATCCGTTACGTCCTGCTGCTGCACATTGGCGCCTTCGACGCGCATATGCTGCCGCGGCTGCTCCGCCTGTATCGCGAGCGCGGCTTCAGCTTCATTCCCCTGGAGCAGGCCGAGCAGGACCCGTTCTACCAGTACGACGTGAACCCGAAGCTGCTGCCCGGGCCGGACCTGCTGGAGCAGGCCATGCGCGACAAACATCTGCCGCTGCCGCAGAAGGCCGATGACGCGAAGCAACTGCAGGCAATCTGCCAGTAAACGAGGAGCGGAATCCGGCGCTACGGCATCTTCAGAGTTACCGTGCT
>Ga0335075_10002783_pt1 | contig 27946 bp, 26 predicted proteins | sample Lox_Sample_24_FD_206723 | JGI IMG/M metagenome (GOLD analysis project Ga0335075, IMG submission 206723) | Soil microbial communities from Loxahatchee National Wildlife Refuge, Florida, United States - Lox_Sample_2.4 | ecosystem: Environmental > Terrestrial > Soil > Wetlands | place: USA...
TGGTATCGATCAAGCAGGCGCGCATGCGCTTGTGTCAGCGTTCCTGGCTGACCAGCCCGCCGGAGGCTGGCTGGCAACCGCCGATGCGGTGTCCCTGCTGCATAGTTACGGGATACCGGTGGTGGCAACCAGGCCCGCGGCTGACCAGGCGGAAGCTGTCGCTGTCGCGGCAGAGCTCGGCGGGCATGTCGTGCTCAAGGCAGATGTGCCGGGCCTGGTGCACAAGTCTGACGTCGGCGCGGTCAAACTGGATCTGCGCACAGCCGGCGAAGTCGCCGGCGCGTATGCCGAGCTGGCCGCGGCGTTCGGCACTAGCCTGCGCCGGGTGCTGGTGCAGCCGATGCTGGCCGATGGCGTTGAGACACTGATCGGCGTCGTGCAAGAGCCAGTATTCGGCCCGCTAGTGGTATTCGGCCTCGGCGGTGTCGCGACTGACGTGCTCGGCGACCACGCGGCCCGGCTTGCCCCGCTCACGGACGTTGACGCCGAGCAGTTGATTGGCGGCGTGCGAGCGGCGCCGCTGCTATTCGGTCACCGGGGCTCTCCGGCTGTCGACACGGCCGCGCTCGCAGACTTGCTGCTGCGCGTGTCCAGGCTGGCAGATGACCTGCCCGGGGTGGCCGAACTCGATCTCAACCCGGTAATCGCCAGGCCGGACGGGGCCCATACGGTCGATACCAGGATCAGGATCACGCCCGCCACGCCACGAGATCCGTTCTTGCGTCAGCTGAGGTGAGCGACCCGTGTGCACGGGGGACAAGACGACGATGACGGCCGCCCAGACCGGGAGGGGTGAGTCCGATGAGCGCCACCGTCAAGGACGTGATGACCACCAGCGTTGTCGCGGTAAAGAGGAATGCCGACTTCAAGCAGATTGTCTCGGTGCTCCGCCAGTTCCGAGTCAGCGCCTGCCCGGTCATCAACGACGCCGGTCACGTGGTAGGCGTGGTATCGGAAGCTGACCTCCTGTACAAGGAGGCCGCCAATGGCAGGATGCCAGCGGGCTTGGTCAGGCTGCGGTGGAGGCTGGGCGAGGAGTCGAAGGCTAACGCCGTGACTGCTGGCCGCCTTATGACCTCACCTGCCGTCACCATCCATCCGGACGCCTCGGTGGCGGCTGCCGCCAAGGTGATGCAAGATCGCTGGATCAAGCGGCTCCCGGTCGTCAGCGATGATGGTCTGCTCATCGGCATCGTCACGCGGTCCGACGTGCTGAGCGTGTATGAGCGCCCGGACGACGACATCCTCACCGAAATACTGATCGATGTCATAGCCACCGAGTTCGGCTTGCCTGTCAGCGCCTTTGGGGTCACGGTAGCGTCCGGCATCGTGACAATCTCGGGGCTGGTCGAGCAGCCAGGCGCGGCGCTTGCCCTGGTGGCCCGGCTTCGGCGGGTCGAGGGCGTCGTGGCGGTCCGCAACCACCTGAGCATCGGCCAGGGGAGAGGATCACTAGCCAGAGACTCTGATGCGGCGACCGGTGATCTGGCTGGCCGTTAGCCGGACATAGACGGTCTTGTCGCCGCCGGCCCACGGCTCGATGTTCAGCGCTGCCGCCCGGGCTAGCTCGCCCGAGTCGGTGATAATCCGTGCCTCACCGGTGAGGAGCACGCTCCAGCCCTCGCTGAGCGCGTCATCAAGATGATCGACGTCGAACGAGATCGGGCGTTGGTGAATTCCCGCGGCGACGCTGCCCTCGCTGTCCGTCCGGAAGACGACATCGTCTCCGTCCATCTGGAAGTTGACCGGGATGGCCACGGGTCCGCGCGCAGGCTCGACGAACAGGAGACGACCGATGCCACCGTCGGCCAGGTGCCGCCTGCACTCCGCGATGGTCATGCTGTCGAGCACTGCGCCCTTCGCGGCCGGGCGCTGGCCGGGCGGCGTGTTCAACCCCGCGCCAGACAGCGAGCCCGGTGTCGTGTCCAGCGCGGCAGCTAGCCGCATCAGGGCTGCTTGAGTCGGGTTCGGTGCCGTGCTCGATTCGAGGTAGGCCAGGTACTCAGGCGACATCCCGGCCCGGTCAGCGGCCTCGGCAAGGGTCAGGCCGACCCGGTTGCGCTGCTCGGCGATCCGCCTGCCGACATCGGTTCCGGCAGATTCGGCATCAATGCCCATTTCTCCTCCACGCGGCGGAGGCCGACGGCCCGCTGTCCACTTTACGGACATGAACTTAGGACTGACGAAGGACGGGCTTAGGCCTTTAGTCTGCCTTCATACAGGCTTATCGGCCCTGCCGTGGCAGCCAGCCGTCGCGCAGAGTCGGGGACAGAGCCTGGACGGAGGTGCCCCGAGATGCTGCGGGAGCTATGGCAGCGACTGGTCAGGTCGCCCAGTGACAATCAGCTGCAGCGCCGCGTCGACAGGATCGAGTCGGCAATCGTTGCTGGTCTCGTCGTCGCCTTCCTCGTCGCCGCTCCACTGCTCTGCATCGTCGCAGTGCACGTCGCGGGCGCGGCAGCCGTCCGGGAGCGCCGAGCCGAGCGCGCGTGGCGGCCGGTGCCAGCCGTCCTGGCGCAGAGCGCCGCAGCCGGGCAGGTCGGAGTGGACGGTGAAATGGACACAGCCTGGGTTCCTGCGCATTGGGTCGCGCCTGATGGCGCAGTGCGGCACGGGCTGCTTGCGGTCCCGCTCAACGCCAAGGCTGGCCAGCGGATGACTGTCTGGGTTACCCCGGCCGGTCAGCTCACGCATCAGCGGCTCACCAGAGCTCAGGTCCTGCAGTGGGAGGCCGCAGCGGCCATCCTGGCGCCTATCGGCCTTGCGGCGCTGCTGGCGGTTGCCGCCGGCGTTGTCCGGGTACTGGCTAACCGCCGGCGGATGGCCGCGTGGACAAGGGCCTGGGCAGCTACTGGTCCACGGTGGTCGTCACTGCGGTAAGCGGGAGGACATGGTGCATTCCTGGGTAGTGGAGCGGCCAGCGCCGATCGACGAGCAGCCACTCCGCCGGCTGGAGCGTGCCGAACCAGCACCCGCCGCTGGTCAGGTGAGGGTGCGGATCATCTGCTGCGGTGTCTGCCGGACCGACTTGCACCTGGCTGAAGGCGATCTGCCACCGAAGCGGCCGGAGGTCACTGTCGGCCACGAGATCGTCGGGCAGGTTGACGCTCGCGGGCCCGGCGCGACGCGGTTCGCGGTCGGTGACCGGATCGGCGTGCCCTGGCTCGGCAGGACCGACCAGACCTGCAAGTTCTGCCGCCGCGGCGACGAGAATCTCTGCTTGCACCCGGTGTTCACCGGCTGGGACGTCGACGGTGGTTACGCCGACGCGTGCCTGGTCGACGAGGCCTACGCGTACCGGCTGCCGGACGAGCTTGACGACGAGCACGCCGCGCCGCTGCTGTGCGCTGGCATCATCGGCTACCGGGCGCTGGAGCGCGCCGCGGTTCCGGCAGCTGGCAGGCTGGGGATCTACGGCTTCGGCGGCAGCGCGCACATTATCGCGCAAATCGCCCTGCACCAAGGGCTGCGCGTTCATGTGCTAACCCGCGGGGAGGGCAACCGCAAGCTGGCTGCGGAACTGGGTGCCGACTCGGTAGGCGACGCGGCAGACGCTCCGCCCGAGCCACTTGACGGCGCGATACTGTTCGCGCCGGCCGGCCAACTCGTTCCGGTGGCGATGCGCGCGCTCGATCGCGGCGGCACACTGGCCATCGCAGGGATCTGGATGTCCGATATCCCGTCGCTGACCTATGCCAGTGAGCTTTTCGAGGAGAGGCAGGTCCGCAGCGTTACCGCCAACACGCGCCGAGACGGCGAGGAGTTCCTGACGCTGGCCGCGCGGATGCGCATCAAGCCGACAACCGTGCCTTATCCGATGGCGAGCGCCCCGCAAGCGCTGTCTGATCTGGCGCATGGCCGGTTCAGCGGCGCGGCTGTCCTGCACAACTGACGCGTCAGGCCGGCTGCGGGCTGGCCACGTGGTCGATGATGTCGAGTACGCCGTCGATGTCCCAGGCGGCGTCGATCGCCGTTGCGATCTGGTTGCGCCGCTCTGGCTCAGGCTGGCCGGTCAGCGTCACTATGCCGCAGTGAACTTCGACCTTGATCGCGCTCGGCTCGCCCGGCGCTATCTCGTTGATCAGTTCCCGTACCTGGCGAGCTATCTCGGCGTCTGGCACGAGGAACACGGCCAGCAGGTCACGCGGGCTGACCACGCCGAGGATCTTGCCGTCCTGGTCGACGACCGGCAGCAGCTTGATGTGATGCTCGCTCATGATCCGCGCGGCGCCCGCTAGAGAGGTGTCCGGGTGGATGGTGAAGGCAGGAGCCGTCATCAGCTGCTCGCCGGTAAGCCGGTCGTACCGGCTGCGATCGGTGCCGTAACGCGGCGTTCCGGTCCAGCGCCTCCGCTGACCTGCGTGCTTGTGCCTGGCCGCGATGAGGTCGCCTTCGGTAACCACCCCCGCGACGTGACGCCCGAGACTCAGCACCGGAACGCCGTCGATCTGATGCTGGACCAGCAGCCACGCGATCTGCTTGAACGGCGTAATCCTGTCGACGGCGACGATGTCTTTCGTCATGACGTCCCGCACCCGGCTATGCCAACGGCCATGGTGTGTCGCTGGCCGGTGTCGGGACGCGCCAGCGCGAGGACGAGGAGGACGCGGAGGGACTTGCCTGACGACTGCCTGCTCGCCCATCTCCCTGGCGACCTGATTGACCGCCCTGGTCACGTCTGGCTGTGTGGCCCGGCCGTGCAGCGAATCGTAATAAGCCGCACCCAGATGCCGCAGCATCGCGTCTAGGTGCACATCTTTGCGGCCCATGTCGGCCTCCACTTGGCTAGTCGCCAGTTCGCGGGGCGGGCACTGCTCCGGCCACCACGAGCCTCCAGTCCTGGCCGGCATCCGCGGCGAGATTCGCCGGGCTGGCAGCTTCGCTGCCTGGCATGCCCTGGCCCTCGGGCCCGACCACCACGACCGGGCAATGGGCGCGGCTCAGGCACGTCCTGACCACCGGGCCGAGCGAGCGCCCGGCGAACTGCCCGGACGCTGCGCCGAGCACGAGCAGATCGGCTCCGGCGGACGAATCGACCAGGGCGCGCTCGGGATGGCCTTCGGTGACTTCGGTGCTCACCTGCGCGGCAAGTTCCGGACCAAGTACGGCTCGCACGGTCGCCGCCAGACCGTCCCTGGCGCGTTGCTGCCTTGCTGCCAGTTCCTGCGGAGCCGGCCCGTGGGCATAGGCGGCGCGCTGCTGGATCCGCCAGGCCAGCACGACTTTGAGCCGGCCGCTCCGCCGCTTCGCTTCGTCGGCCGCCCACCGCAAAGCCCGAGCCGAAGCTGGCGAACCGCTGACCCCGGCGACGATTGTCGGGCTGCTGACCGGGTTGTTCATTGTGGCCCCCGTCCCTGACCGCGTGGATGCGTGCCCTGATTGCCACGAAACGCGCTGCTGCTGACTGCCGGATCCAGTTCTTGCGGTCAGGGTCCAGTGCCGATAAGTAGCCGATACATCGCGAACGTTCGCTCCCCCCGGTAGCGTGATATGTCGCGCGAACTAGCCGTATCGGGACTTGCTCCGTTGCCCGTGCGGCGCGAAGTCCGTGCGTTGAGCCTGCACGACCAGCGTACCGGCCGCCTCGTTAAGACGCCGCTAGCGCCCGGCGGGCCTGGCGGGCCATCTCGATGTCTTCCCGTGCAGTGACGACGAGAGTCGCCGGGGCCGAGTCGTCTCGGCTGATGATCGCGTCGGCTGTGGCCTGGTTCCGGTCAGGGTCGAGTGTCACGCCGAGGAATTCAAGCCCTGCCGCCGCGCCAGCGCGGACCTGGCTGCTGTGCTCGCCGATGCCGCCGGTGAAGACAAGCGCGTCGAGGCCGTTCATTGCCGCTGCCATCGCGGCTACCTCGCGCCGCAGCCGGTGCAGGTATACCTCGATGGCCAGCAGGGCAGCGGGCGTCCCGGATTCGGCCGCCTGGAGTACCTCCCGCATGTCGCCGGACGGCAGGCCAGACAATCCGGCCAGACCCGACTGCTTCTCGAGGCCGGCTGACAGCTCACCGAGTTCGAGCCGTCCATGCTGCAGCAGCCAGACAATCAGCCCGGGGTCGACGCTGCCGCTCCTGGTCGCCATGACGAGCCCCTCCAGCGGGGTGAAGCCCATCGTCGTGTCCATGCTGCGGCCCTTGTGCACGGCCGCGAGTGAGGCGCCCGCCCCGAGATGACAGCTGACGATGCGCAGGTCACCGGGCTCGCGGCCGAGCAACTGCGCCGCGCGCCGCGCGGCATGCGAATGAGACAGGCCGTGGAAGCCGAACCGCCGCAGACCGAACCGCGTCGTCCAGCTGGCGGGCAGTGCATACCGGGCGGCGGCATCCGGCATTCCGGCGTGGAACGCGGTGTCGAAGCAGGCGACACCAGGCACCCCGGGCACCAGCCGCCTGGCCGCCTCGATTCCGGCCAGCGCCCGCGGCTGGTGCAACGGGGCCAGGTCGGTCAGGCCGGAAATGGCATCGATGACGTTGTCGTCAATCAGCACGGCATGCCTGAACACGCTGCCGCCGTGGACAACCCGGTGAGCCACGACGGACGCCAGGGGCGCGGCCGCGGACAGGAACCTTGTCAGCTCGGGGTGGTCCGGGCTACCGTCCCACGACTGTAGTTCGAGCGCGCTGTCCAGAGTGTCGGCAGGACCAAGCAGGCTTGCCTTCAGGCTGCTCGAGCCAGCGTTCATGATGATGACGCTGGCGGGCGTTCCCGCAGGTGCGGGTGTCGTGGCGGATGTCATCCTGCTGGCCGGTGTCATCGGGCCGACCAGGTCCAGTTCCTCACTTCCGGCAGGTCATCGCCGTACTCCCTGGTCCAGGCGCGCGCCCTGACCCGCGAGTCGGTCATCTGCTGGCGCAGCCGCGCCGCCCGCGGTGCCAGCCCCGGCACCCGGTCGATGACGTCCATAACCAGGTGGAACCGGTCCATGTCATTCATCATCACCATGTCGAACGGGGTTGTGGTGGTGCCTTCCTCCTTGTACCCGCGGACGTGGAAGTTGTTGTGCCCGTCGCGCCGGTAGGTGAGCCGGTGGATCAGCCACGGGTAGCCGTGGTAGGCGAATATCACCGGCCGGTCCCCGGTAAACAGAGCGTTGAACTCGGCGTCGCTCATTCCGTGCGGATGCTCGGTGTCGGGCTGTAGCCGCATCAGATCGACCACGTTGACGACCCGCACCCGCAGGTCCGGCAGCTCGCGGCGGAGGATGTCGGTGGCGGCGAGCACCTCGAGTGTCGGCACGTCCCCGGCACAGCCCAGCACGACGTCGGGCTCCGCGCCATCGCCGTCGGTACTTGCCCACTCCCAGATGCCCGCTCCCCGTGAGCAGTGCAGTATCGCCGAGTCCATGTCCAGCCAGTCGGGATTCGGCTGCTTGCCGGCCACGATCACGTTGACGTAGTCGCGGCTGCGCAGGCAGTGGTCGGCGACCGACAGCAGCGTGTTCGCGTCCGGCGGCAGGTAGACGCGGATGACTTCAGCCTTCTTGTTCATGACGTGATCGATGAAGCCAGGGTCCTGGTGGCTGAAGCCGTTGTGATCCTGCCGCCACACGTGGGAGGTCAGCAGGATGTTCAGTGATGCCACCGGCCGCCGCCACGGCAGCTGGCGGGCCACTTTCAGCCACTTGGCGTGCTGATTGAACATGGAGTCCACGATGTGGATGAACGCCTCGTAGCAGGAGAACCAGCCATGCCTGCCGGTCAGCTGGTAGCCCTCGAGCCAGCCCTGGCAGGTGTGCTCGGACAAGATCTCCATCACCCGGCCATCGGGCGCGAGGTTCCTGTCTACCGGCAGCGTCTGCTCTTCCCAGGTCTTGCCGGTCACCTCGAGCACCGCGGTTAGCCGGTTGGACTCGGTTTCGTCCGGGCCGAAGATGCGGAAGTTCTGCTGCTCGCTGTTTTGCCTAAGCACGTCGCGCAGCATCGCGCCAAGTACCTTGGTCGGCTCGGACTCCCGCGCGCCAGGAGCCTGTACCGGCACCGCATAGTCGCGGAAGTCCGGCAGGTCCAGATCCTGCAGCAGGACGCCACCGTTCGCGTGCGGGGTCGAGCCGAGCCGGCGCGTCCCGGCCGGCACGTGGCCGAGCAGGTCGGGCTCCGGGCTGCCGTCGGCCGCGAACAGTTCCTCCGGCCGGTAGGACCGCAGCCAGTCCTCAAGCTGCCGGAGGTGGGACGGGTTCGTCCGTACCTCCGCCAGCGGCACCTGATGCGCGCGCCACGTGCCTTCCACGGGCAGCCCGTCCACCTCGGCCGGCCCGGTCCAGCCCTTCGGGGTGCGCATCACGATCATCGGCCAGCGGACGCCAGGCTGCGGGTGGCCAGTCCGGGCCTCGTCCTGGATAGCGCGGATCCGCGCGATCGCCGTGTCGAGCGTGGCTGCCATTTCAAGATGGGGGACGTAGCCGTGGCTGCCGGTCACATACGCGGGCTCGTAGCCGTAGCCACGAAGCAGGGCGTCGAGCTCGTCATCAGGCAGCCGGGCCAGCACTGCCGGATTGGCGATCTTCCAGCCATTGAGGTGCAGAATCGGCAAGACCGCTCCGTCGCTGGCCGGATTGAGGAAGCGGTGGCTGTGCCAGCTCGTCGCCAGCGGGCCGGTCTCTGCTTCGCCGTCGCCGACCACGCACGTGACGATGAGGTCCGGGTTGTCGAACGCGGCGCCGTGCGCGTGCGTGAGCGAGTAACCGAGTTCGCCGCCCTCGTGGATGGATCCGGGAACCTCCGGCGCCACATGACTCGGCACCCCGCCGGGGAAGGAGAACTGGCGGAACAGCTGAAGCATCCCGGCGGTGTCACGCTGCACGCTGGGATACGTATCGGTGTAGCTGCCCTCCAGCCAGGTGTTCGCGAGCGCCGCCGGGCCGCCGTGACCGGGGCCGATCACGATCATCATCTGCGCGTCGTGGGCTCGGATCGCGCGGCCCAGGTGCGCCCAGATGAAGTTGAGGCCCGGCGTTGTGCCCCAGTGCCCGAGCAGCCGCGGCTTGATGTGCTCGGGTCGCAGTGGCTCCGCGAGCAGGGGATTGGCCGTCAGGTAGATCTGCCCGACGGCGAGGTAGTTGGCAGCGCGCCAGTACCTGTCCAGCGTCTGAGTGTCGGCCTCCGAGACCGGTCCATGGGACATCGGCCCGGCGGGCATCGGCCCGGCGGCTGTCGCGGATGTCATGGGCGGCCGCGGACCACGACGACCGGGCACGCTGAGTTGCTCACGCAGTGCATGCTCACGGAGCCGACCAGCATTCCGGTGAACGCCCCGTGGCCGCGATGCCCGACGACCAGCAGGTCTGCGTGCTGTGATTCCTCGACGAGGACCGGGGCCGGGTGACCGTAGGCGAGCTTGGTTTTAACGTTCGCCGGAGCCGAGGCACCGAAGGCCTCGCTCAGCGCCTTGTCCAGGGTCTCTTCCAGGTGCGCGCGCACCTCGTCGGAAACGGCCTTCGGCGCCACGCCAACCGGGGCGATTCCGGCGGCGGCCGGGTAATGCCAGGACAGCACTGCGGTGACGGTTGCGCCGGTCGCGGCGGCATAACCGGCTGCCCACCTGAGCGCGTCGATTGACTCGGCAGAGCCATCCACCCCGACCACTACATGTGGTTCTCTGCGGCCTTCAGTTGTGCGGCCTTCAGCGGCCATCGAAACTGCCTCTCACTCCCGCTCGCCCGGTCTGGTCGCGGGCGCCTGTCATCATCCTGCCGGCGGTGGCAGCGCCAGGCCAGGGCCAATGGTCCCGGCCGCGGCGGCCGTCGGTACCTGGCGATGCTGCCGACCCCACCACCTGCCTTCCCAGCGGGCAAGATCACTTACCGTTTGCAGTTTCCCGCGCTGTTCGCTGTGATGGCCAGCATCGTCACCGCACGGCTCGAGCCGCAACTACGAGCGGATCGTGGCGGCCGCCCGCGACGTCTTCGGCGAGTCCGGCGCGGACGCGGCGATGGAGGAGATCGTCGCCCGGGCCGGCGTGGGCGTCGGTACCGTGTACCGGCGGTTCGCCAGCAAGGATGCGCTGATCGACGAGTTGCTCAGGCTCGCGCCGACAGATCTGCTGACCGATGTCCTGGCTGTTCCTCGAAGTCGATGATCACGTTGTCCCAGCGGGTCACCCAGGTCCCTGCGGCCGGTCGCTGCGCTGTGACTCGCCAGACCCCCGGCCAGGTAAGACCCCCGAGAGGCACCTGGACTTGGCTAGCCTCCCGAGGACGGTCCATGACACGATCGTTTCACGTCAGTCTGGCAGTAACAGCGATGCGAGCCGCGGTTACGACGTTCCCGCGGGAACGCCTTGTGCAGGATTTCACAAGGTGCGTCCGCGCGAATGCCGGCTAGACGGTCACCGTGGCGCTCGCATCACCACGAAGATGCGGCAGGAACGGCCCCGGCTTGGTTCGCTCGACCAGGTCGAGCATCTCCGGCACGTCAGCGGGACCGAGCGGGATCGCCTCGGCGTCCGGCGTAGCGGCCACGAGCTCGCCGGTGAGCTGCACGGCGTCCACGTTCATCAGCACCTGCCAGCCAGGCGGCGGCGTCGCGGCTACGCCAGCCGTCGCGGCGACTTTGCCGGCGCCGATCGGCTTGGCCAGGTCTGTCCAGTCGTCCAGTCCGGGCTCATCAGGTAGCCCGACGAACGGCGAAATGCCGGGCGGGTAGCGCAGCACCGCGCCGCATCCCTCAGCCAGCTGCGCCTGCGGGCCGAGCAGGGCCGCCCTGGCCGGGTTGCCGAGCGGGTCGACGCCAGTCATCACTCGAGCCTAGCCGCCGCTTTAGCCGGGTTTATCCGCAGCGGCGGTCTGCCCGTCAAGCCATGCGTAGCGCCGCCGTGAGTGCCGTCACGAGCTCAGCGTCCGCCGCATACGGCGTATAGAGCGAGATCCGGTCGACGATATCGCCGAACCGCGCCAGCAACTCAGTGGCTACTTGCCCGGGATCACCGGCGATCGCAAACGCGTTCAGCACGTCGTCGGAGATTAGCTCGCCCATCGCAGCCCATTCCTGGCGCCGGGACAGCAGGTTGAGTTTCTCGTGCAACTCGCCCCAGCCATGCAGGTCGAGCACCGGCCGGTAGGCGGGGGTCGAGCCGTAGAAGGCGATCTGCTCGCGCACCCCGGTCTCGGCCGCCGTCCTGGCTCCGGCATCGATCCCGAGCACGACGAACACCGGCAAGGTCAGCTCGAATCCGGTCAGCGTGCCGCGTGCCGCGCGGAGTGCCGGGAGGGTGCGCTCACGCAGGTATGCCTCGGTGGTGAAGCCATGGCAGAGCATGCCATCGGCGACGCGGCCTGCCACGGCAGTCATTCGCTCGCCCACCGCCGCCAGCAGCACTGGCGGATTGCCGAAGTCGTTGCGCCCCGGGTTGAAGAAGTCGGTCATCAGCGTGTGCTGATAGAACGTGCCGCGGAACGCCAGCCGTTCGCCAGTCGCCCAGCTGTTCCAGATCGCCCGGACGGCGGCGATGAACTCTTCCATCCGGGCGGCCGGGTGATTCCATGGCATCGAGTAGCGCCGCTCGATGTGCTGGCGAACCTGAGACCCGAGGCCTAGCTGGAACCTGCCACCCGAGATGAGCTGGATGTCGTTGGCCAGCACGGCCACGTTCATCGGGTTGCGCGCGAACGCGACGGCGATCGAGGAGCGCAGGCTGATGCGCTGCGTCGCGCGGGCGGCGAGGGTGGCGCAGACGAATGGATCGTGCCTGGTTTCCGGAACGTTGAAGCCGTCGTAGCCGTCGGCTTCAGCCGCGATCGCTGCGGCTTCAATGCGCTCAGGAGCGGCAGATATTCCGGCGCCAGCGTCGATGAACATTGATCCGGCCTTCCCGGGCGAGGCCATCAGTCCGCGATGAGTGCATCGGTCAGGTGCCCGATGCCAGCCAGCTTCTCGATCAGGTCCGGGCGAAGGCCGTGGCGGCGGCCAAGTTCCTCGGGCGCGTAGTAGGAAACCTTGACCTGCCCCTCGTCGGACCAGATCAGCACCTTCAGCGGCAGATCCAGGGCAGACAACGGCGCAGCCACCATGACCGGGGTCCCGGCGGCCGGGCTGCCGAAGATCACCAGCGTGGTATCCGGCATGTCGAGCCCGGCGGACTGCGCCTCGGCGCGCTGGTCGATAACGGCGAAGAGCTTCAGCCCGTTGCCTTTGATCAGCTCCTGCAGGCGGGACACCGTGCCGGCCACCGGCCGCGGGCTGAGCTTGGTGATGACGCCCGGCTCCACGCCGGTCGGGTCGCTGGTCATCGGCACCTTCCTACGGCAACGTCGGGTCCTGCGGCAGTGTCGGAATGATCACGTACTTCTTCCCGGTCGCCATCCTGCCGTACTGAGCGATCGCCGCGGGCCGGAGGGCACCCGCGAGTGACATCTGGCCCGCGTAGCTGCTCGCGAACGTCGTTGCCAGGCCGGCCGCCACCCGGCTGCGGAGCCTGGCCACCTCCGCCGGACCGATCTTCTGCAGGAACGGAGTGAGCAGCCAGCCGCCGACGCCCCACGCCATGCCGAAGCCGCGGGTGAGTTCGGTGGGCCCGCGGTCGAGCGCTCCGTAGATGTAGACCTGCTTGTGCACCGCTGACCCGTACCGGCTGTAGCCCGCGGATGCCGCGCTGACCGCCGCCTCCATGCAGGTCAGTATCTGGCTGGCAAGGTTGCCGCCGCCGACGGCGTCGAAGGCCAGCGTCGCGCCGGTCTCGCGGAGCGCGGCGGTCAGGCGGTCGGCGAAGTCTGGCGCAGCTGAGTTGCATACGTGCGCGGCCCCGGCGGAGCGCAGTAGCTCTGCGTCTGCCTGCTTGCGCACGACGCTCACCAGCGGGATCTGCTCCTCGATGCATAGCCGGCTGAGCATCTGACCGAGGTTGGACGCGGCCGCGGTGTGCACCATGGCTGTGTGGCCTTCCAGCCGCATGGTCTCGACCATGCCGAGTACCGTCATCGGGTTGACGAACGACGAGGCGGCAGACAGAGCCGGGGTGCCGTCCGGCAGTTGCAGGCACGCTGCCGCGTTGACCAGCCGGTATTGCGAGTACATGGCGCCGCCGGCTACTGCGACGGTCTTGCCAAGCAGCGCCTGGGCCGCCGCCGATGACCCGGCCGCGACCACCGTGCCGGCGCCCTCGTTGCCGACCGGCATCGGCGTGCCGACGCGGCCCGCCAGGGCGCGCATCGCGGCGTCCGGGATCGGGGCGGTCAGCACCGGCCGCTCTGGGGAGCCGGTCACGACCGCCGCGGCGAGGTTCGCGCCACCGAAGAGCAGGCCGAGGTCCGACGGGTTGACCGGGGTCGCTTCAATAGCCACGATCACCTCGCCCGGACCGGGTTCGGGCACCGTGACAGTCTCGAGAAAGACCTCGAGTACCTGATCAGCGCGAACCAGCGAGCGCAGTTGCAGCCCGTGCGACGGAGTCTGTTCCGCCATCAGTCACCCCTTCGTGGTCGTTCCCTCGCTGTCAGGCGTGGCGCCATCACACGATCGATGTCTGATGGCCGGCCCAGTAGGCGTCCCGCAGGAACCGCTTGTACAGCTTGCCGGTGGGGGAGCGGGGGAGGTCAGGCACGAAGTCGATGGTCCGCGGGCATTTGAAATGGGTAAGCCGGTCCCGGCAGTAGGCGATGAGCTCGGCAGCGAGCTCCTGGCTCGCGGCAGCAGGGTCGGCCAGCTGCACCACCGCCTTGACCTCTTCGCCGAGGTCTTCGTTCGGGACGCCGATCACGGCGACGTCGAGTACCGCCGGGTGGCCGGAGAGCAGGTTCTCCGTCTCCTGAGGGTAGATATTCACCCCGCCGGAGATGATCATGTAGCTCTTGCGGTCGGTGAGGTACAAGAAGCCGTCAGAGTCGACATGACCGACGTCGCCGACCGTGCTGGTGACACCACCGTCGCGGCGGCTCGCGGCGGTCTTGGCCGGGTCGCCGAAATACTGGAAGCCGGTAGCTCCGCGGAACCAGATCGTCCCGTCCTCGCCGGCCGGGCGCGGATTGCCATCGGCATCGAGGATGAGCAGTTCGCCCAGGATAGGCCGGCCTACGGTGCCAGGATGGGTCAGCCACGTCGCGCTGTCGCAGAAGGTGAAGCCATTGGCCTCCGTCGCGCCGTAGTACTCGGTGACGATCGGACCGAGCCAGTCGATGATCGCCTTCTTGACGTGCACAGGGCAGGGCGCGGCGGCATGCACGATGCACTCAAGCGACGAGGTGTCATATCGCCCGCGGGTCTCGTCCGGCAGGCGGAGCAGCCGGTTGAACATGACCGGCACCATCTGGCAGTTAGTTATCTTGTACCGCTCCACGAGCGCGAGCCATTGCTCGGCGTCGAAGTGCTCCATCACGACGACGGTGGCGCCAAGCCGCAGAGCCGCGGACACGCTCGCCGCCGGCGCCGAGTGGTAGAGCGGCGCCGGATTGAGATAGGTCATGCCGGGCCGGAAACCGAACATCGCGCTGACGAATTGCATGACTGGCAGCGCCTCGCCAGGCGGAACCGCCGGCAATTCGCGCAGCACTCCCTTGGGCTGGCCGGTGGTACCCGAGGAGTAGAGCATCGCCGCACCGAGCGACTCGTCGGCAACCGGGTCGGCCGGGTAGCCGGCGACCGCTGCTTCGTAGGACTCCCAGGCGTCCGGCGCAGCGCCGGTGCCTGACATCACCAGGCGCTCGAGCTGCGGGCACTTCGCGGCCGCGGCGACGGCGACCTCTTCGCTAGCCGCGGAACTGAATAGCATCCTGGACTTGGAGTTGGTGACAATGTAAGCGACCTCGTCCGGGGCGAGGTAGCTGTTGATCAGCGTGTAATAGAGCCCGGTCCGCTCCGCGCCACTTTCGATCTCGAGCATGCGCGGATTGTTCTCCATGAAGATCGCGATGTGATCGCCACGGTGCAGGCCAGCTTCCCTGAGCAGATGCGCCACCTGGTTGGCCCGCGATTCGAACTCGGAGTAGCTCACCGTCTCGCCGGACGAGGCCATGATGATGGCTGGCTTGCCTGGATGATCTATGGCGTGCTGCCGCGCGAACATGCGTCCCCTTCCTGACGAGCACTGCTGGAGACGTTACAGGCGCGCCACCCGGATTGGCAGATCCGGATGTGAGCGGCGGCCCGGCCGGCATAACCCGGACACATGTTGCCGATTCGTTATGCAATCCCGCGTACTTAGCTGCTATGTCGCACCTCTCGACGAGTGGGACGGCTGTCGGGTGCTTATTAGTGCTGGACCGGCCGTTACCAGTGGCAGAGGATTGGTGCATCCAGATGCGGGAGCCGAGCATGCATTTTCACTTCGAGCCCCGGCGTGCCGAAGACGCCAGTCGGAGCGGCCCCAGCCGCGACGACGGCGACGACACCGCTCCCGGACTCACCGGGATACCGTCCGCTGTGCTGCAGCGGCACGGTGCCGTGGTGCTCGACCCGTCGAAAGCCGCGGCGGTGCCCGGCTATGGCACGCCCCGATCGACCGTTTACCGGGCCAGGACGTTGCTGATCCCTGCAGATCTGCTGCAGAGGCCCGACGTCGTGGAGTCCATCAGCAACGTCTTGCGCGGGGTGGGGATGGCCCTGGTGCTGCCCGAGCCAGCCGGTCCGGGAAGGCGCGGTGACAGCCCGGTTGCCGAGCAGTTGCGCAGGTTGCCTCGGGTCGTCGTGCTCAGGCCGGCGCGCCTGGAGCGGGGTGCGCCCGTGCTGCCAGTCGTCGTCGACGCGTGGGTCGCCCTGCAAGCGCTGCGCGCGGCTGCCGAGGTCGCCGAGTTCACGGCCTTGACGCCGGACACTGTCGGCCGGATCGCGCTTGAGCACCTGTTAATCGGGTCCGCGATCACGGGCAGCCCGGCGACCGAGGGCAACGGCGTCTCCGGTAGCCCGGCCACCGAGGGCAACGGTGTCACCGGCCCGGCTAGTACCGACTCCTATGTCTATGCCGGCGGGGACACGCGCGCACCTGTGGCGGTCGTTCTCGACGCGCCCCGGCGGCGGCCAGCCGACAAGCTCGGCCATCGCCGGTCAGTAGTCGCGGTCCTGGACACCGGTGTGCGAGCGCACCCATGGCTCGACGTCGCGGCTGCCGTGCCGTCCGGGTATACCACCCTCCCTGACGGTTTCGTCATGGTTGATCCTGCCATGCAGACGGCCATCCACCTTGAGGGCGAGCTCGCCTACGCAGCCGGTGATCAGCCCCGTCCGCTGGTCGCAGGTCCGTGGGACCGGCCGGTCACGGCTGATCCGCTGATCGGCGAACTGGACACCGAGACCGGGCACGGCACGTTCATCGCCGGGCTCGTGCGCCAGGTCGCGCCCGACGCCCGGGTCCTCGCCGTCCGGATCATGCACAGCGATGGCGTCGTCGCCGAAGGCGATCTCATCTTCGCGCTGGGCCTGCTGGCAGAGCGCATCGCGCTTGCCGAGTCCGGTGACATGGCCGCGATGATCGACGTGGTCTCGTTGTCGCTTGGATACTTCGACGAGTCTGCCTCGGACGTCGCGTACAGTTCCGGCCTCTGGGCGGTCATCAAGACGCTGCTCGGCCTCGGCGTGGCGGTGATTGCCGCCGCTGGGAACTACTCGACTAGCCGCCGGTTCTACCCGGCGGCATTCAGCCTGGAGCCGCCCCTGCCAGGCGCCGCGCCTCTCATCAGTGTGGGCGCCCGCAATCCCAACGGCTCGATTGCGTTGTTCAGCGACGGCGGACGGTGGATCACTGCCTGGGCCTCGGGCGCCGCCGTGGTTAGCACGTTCCCGGTCGACATCAACGGCCGCCGGTGCCCGGAGATCCAGATGCCGGCAGTGAGCGGATCGCCGGGAGCCGGCGCTCGCGAGGCGCTTGACCCGGATGACTACCGGGGCGGTTTCGCGATCTGGAGCGGCACGTCCTTTGCCGCGCCACTGCTGGCCGCGCACCTGGCGGGGTCGCTGCTGACGCTCAGTGCTGATCCGGGGCTGGGGCTCGACCTCACCGGAGCCGCGGCCGCGACCGGGCGCACGATCGCGGCGCTGACGAGCATCGGCTGGCACGACCATGACTGAGCGCAGCCCGGTCTCTGTCTCCGCGGGCCAGCCCGACCGGACAGCACGGATCGCCAGCTTGCTGACCGCGGCACGCGAGGGCAGCGAGGACGCCCTGGGCGACATCGTCACCGAGTTGACCCCGATGCTCTGGCAGGTCGCCCGCGCGACCGGACTGAGTACACCGGAAGCGGAGGATGTGCTGCAGACGGTGTGGACCCGGTTGCTGTCGAATCTGGACGCCATCAGGGACGCACGCGCGCTGATCCCCTGGCTGGTCGTGACCACCCGGCGGGAATCATGGCGGCAACGGGCCGCGGGGCGCAAGCAGTTGCCTGCCGATGGCTCCTGGTTTGCCGCGCTGGCCGATGCCAGTCCGGGATCGGAGGAGGAGATCATCAACGCCGACCAGCGCCGCGCATTGTGGGCGGCCTTCGGGCAGCTGACACCTCGATGCCAGGAATTGCTGCGCATCGTCGCGTTCGTGCCGCGTCCGGATTACCAGGCAGTTGCCGCCGAGCTGGGCATGCCACGCGGGAGCGTCGGGCCAACCCGCGGCCGCTGCCTCGCCAAGCTCCGCGTCCTGCTCGCCGACAGCTCAGACGGGAATCCTGGATGAAGTACTCCGATGTACCAGCCGACGGACCGCTTGACGGCGCTGACCTGGCGATCCTGGACGATGTCAGGGCGGCGTTCGCGGGCGCCGATCCGATGCCCGCCGACCTGCCGGAGCGGATCAAGTTCGCACTGCTGATGCACAACCTCTCCGGCGAAGTGGCACGGCTGATCAAGGACGAGTCGCTGCAGCCGCTGGCCGTGCGGGGGGTTGAGCAGAGCAGGACGATCACCTTCGACAGCGCGAGCCTGACCATCATGATCAGGATCGAGTCGAACGCGAACGGCACTGTGCGCGTCGATGGCTGGCTCGCGCCGCCGGAGCGGCGCGACATCGAGATGCGGGCCGGGAGCGAGGTCCTGCAGGCCGCCAGCGACGAGCAAGGCCGATTCGCGTTCCCCAGCGTGCCATCCGGAACGGCACAGCTCGTGGTGCGGTCGGCCCGGCACCGCCCAGACGGGCGCGGCCGGTCCGTAGTGACGCCGGCGCTCATCCTCTGAGCCCGGCGGTCAGGCACGGCGCGCGATGCCGAGCGCGGAACGCGAGAAGACCCTGGCCGGGGCTGGCGTCCTGAGCCGCGATGGTGCCCTGCGCCGGGCGGGCGCCGCTCACCAGCGGGGGCTGCGGGCTGGAGCCGCTGGCCATCCCGGCGTCGGCGCTCGCCACCTGCGCGCCGGACTCGCAGCGCTCGGCTGGCAGGAGACGGTGAGCCGGGCAACCCCGGCTGCCGCGGCGGTGCCGGCGGCGCATCATGCATTTGCGGCGCGGTTGCTCATCAGCCTGGCGCACCTCGAGGCTGAGCAGGGCCGTACCGAGTACGGCCTGGACCTGCTTGACGTGGCCGAGGACCTGACCGCGCCCGGCGACCTGGGCATCTTGCTGTCGCAGCGCGGCCTGCTGCTGATGCGTACCGGCCGTCTGGCGCAGGCGCTGGCGCTCTTCGACGAGTCGGTGCCGCTGCTCGAGCAGTACGCCGACACCGCGGTGCTGGCCAGAGTGCTGCTGAACCGGAGCGTCCTGCACCTGAGCATGGGTGCCATGCAGCGCTGCCGCCTCGACCTGCGCTGGTGCCAGCGCATCGCCGCGACCGGCGGCCACGAACTGATCGAGGCCAAAGCTGCGCACAACCTGGGCTGCTGTGACTTGCTGGCAGGCGACATTCCGGCAGCATTGCGCCAGTTCACTGCCGCCGCAGACGGATACCGCCTGACTGCGCCCGGCTTCCTGCCGGTGCTCGCGACCGACCGGGCCCGGGCGCTGCTGGCGGTGGGCCTGGCCGTGGACGCAGCTAGCGAGCTCGACAGTGCCATCGTTGCGTTCCGGCAGCAGCGGCTCGACCAGGATCTCGCCGAGGCGGAGCTAGCCAGGGCCCGGGCAGCGCTCGCGGCTGGCGCACCGGCCGTCGCGCACCGCTGGGCGGCAGCAGCCGCCCGGCGATTCCGGCGGCGTGGGAACGATTCTTATGGCTACGTCGCCGAGCTCACCCGGCTACGGGCGCGGTTCGCGACAGGCGGCCGCCCGGTGCAGGTCGCGACGGAGGCTGCGGCGCTTGCCGGCCGGCTGCGCGGCTGCGGCCTGTGCAATGACGCCGACCTGGCAGAACTGCTGGCAGCCCGGGCGCTCATCGCGGCCGGTCGTGGCTCGGCGGCCAGGCTGCGCATCGAGGCCGTCCGGCGTGCTGCCGTGGCCGGCTCACTTGAGGTGAGCTTGCTCCGCCGGCTGGCCAAGGCCGAGCTGGCTGAGCTTGACGGACGGCCGGGGACGATGCTGGCTGAGCTGCGCGCCGGCCTGGCGATGGTGCAGGCCTGGCGCCTGCGGCTCGGCAGTGTCGATTTCCAGACGGGATCTGCTGCCCTCGGCGCTGACCTGGCCGCGGCCGGCTTGCGGGTCGCCCTGAAGCGCGGGTCCGGATCGCTGGTACTCGCCTGGCTTGAGCGGTCCCGTGCGCAGGCATTCCGGGTCAGGCCGCTGCGCCCGCCCGCGGATCCGCGCCTGGCCGAGGTGGTGGCCGAATTGCGCAGGCTCAGCATGGTGATCAGGACTGCCGAGCTCGGCGGCAAGCCAGATCAGTCGGCCAAGTCGAGGCGCGCCGCGCTGAAACGCGAGATCAGGGAGCACAGCTGGCAGGCCGCCGGGCCGGGCAGTAACAGGCCGGCCGGGCAGGCGAGGAGGCGAGAGATCGCTGACGCACTCGCCGCCAGCGGCCAGAGCCTGGTTTCCATCCTGGCCGGCGACTCCGGGATGCACGCTGTCGTGCTGAGGGGCGATTCGGTGAAGCTCATCGGGCTCGGTGACTTCGCGGCGGCCGCGGAGGCGGCTCGGCGGGTGACTGCCGATCTCGACTCGATGGCGGGCCGGCAGCTGCCGGACCGGCTGGCGGCAGTCATCGCTGAATCGATCAGGCATCAGGTCGGCGTGCTGACGGCGGAGATAGCCGCACCGTTGCGGCCGGCCTTGGCCGAGCACGGCGGGATCGTCTTCGTTCCAGCCGGGGCGCTGGCCAGCATCCCGTGGAATATGCTTCCGGACTTCCGCGGCCGCCCGGTGTCGGTGGCACCGTCGGCCTCATCCTGGCTTGCCGCGTGGCGGCTCGCAGGTGCTGACGAACCGCCGCTGCCGGGCCGTCCGCCGTTCCTGGTGGCAGGGCCGGATCTGGCACATGCAGCCGCCGAGGTCGCGCAGATTGCCAGCATCTACCCTGGCTGCCGCCCGCTCACCGCGGACCAGGCGACGGTCGGGAGCACGCTGCACGGCCTCGACGGTGCGGCGCTCGCGCATGTGGCGGCGCATGGCTACCACGACCGGGAAAACTTCCTGTTCTCCAGGCTTGAGCTAGCGGACGGCCCGCTGATGGCGTACGACATTCAGCAACTCGCCGCGGCTCCGCGGCAGGTCGTGCTGTCGGCATGTGACGTCGGGCGAGTGGTCGTCCGGCCAGGCGAGGAAATCCTCGGCTTCACGGCAGCCTTGCTCTACATCGGAACCGCGACGGTGGTCTCCAGCGTCGCACGGGTGGCCGACGAGGCCGCCGTGGCGGTGATGACCGCTTACCACCGCGCGCTGGCCACCGGCGCGAGGCCCGCCGTGGCGCTTGCCAGAGCGGGCCTCACCGAGCCGTACAGCCCGTTTGTCTGCTTCGGCTGCGGCTGACGAGTTCGGCTGCGGCTGACGGGCGGGGCGGGCGCGGAGAGTCAGCCCGCGTACTTCAGCACCAGATCGCCGACGCGCGGAAGCGCGGCCTCGACCTGCTTGCCAGCGCTGCCGCGGACAGTCCGGTAGGCCTTGACGATCGTCGGCCGGCCCGATCCCTCTGCCCGCGCGTCGGTAATCGAGAGGAATGCCGCCGACACCTCGTCGGACCGCTTGACCAGGTAGTCGCCGAACTCGGAACTGCCGGAAGCGCGGAAGTCGGCCCAGAACGGCTGAATGCTCTCCAGCAGTTCGGGGAGCAGCCACTCCACCGTTTGGCGCAAGTAGCCAGGAGCGAAGGCCGTTACCGTCTTGTAGGCGAGCTTCACCGCGGTTCCGCTGATGCCCGACTTGTCAGACACCTCCTGCTCGATCAGCTCGAAGCAGTCATCCATCACCTTTGGCTGGGTGTCCGGCGCGAGCAAGATCTCCGAGAGCGTGGCTGCCATCGTTAACGTCGTCTCCTTGGGGCTGGGGCTGGGGCGGAAGCCCGGTGAATGCTACGCGCACATGCGGGCCCTCGTCAGTTACAGGACCCGTCGTGAGGTGACGGTGATACGCCTCGTTGCGGGCGTTCTGGTGGTAAAGCCCGTAGCTTAGGCGAACTGTCAGCGATAACCAGCCGCCCGGCGCGGAGAGCGTTCCATTGTTCCCGGTCTTGACGCAGACTGTCGGCATGACGAGTGTCCAGCCCGATGGCCGCGCGGTGCGGCAGGCCTTAGAGCAGGCAAGCGAGCGCGCCGCAGGGCTGGTGCGGCAGCCAGCACCGCTGGACGGACCGGTCCCCGGGCTGGACTGGACTAAGGCCGAGCTGGTCGCGCACCTCTGCGCGATATGCGAGGCGTTCGCGAGCACGCTGCGGGGCGAGGACTTCGCCGAGCGTTTCGGTTCGGATTTCGTCGGCAGCTATGGCACCGGCCCGACCTTGCGCGATGCGGTGGCCGCCACCAACGCGAAGGTCGTCACGGCCGCGTCATTTGCCACGCCCGGTGCGGCGGCTGACGCGCTGAGCGCTGGTGCCGCGGCCCTGCTCGACGCGTTCGACAGCCATCCGGACCTGAACGCACGGCGGCCCGCTCCCTGGTACGGGCCGGAGGTCACCATGCCTGCCGGCAGTCTGATGTCGCTGGCGGTAGCCGAGCTCCTGGTGCACGGGTACGACCTCGCCCGCGCCGCCGGTGCCGGCGCCGGCCTGCGCCCGTCGCCTGCCTTGGCCGCTTCGGCGACCGCGGTGGCCGCCACGGTGATGAGCGAGATGCTCCCGCGCATGCTCGACGAGCGCACCGCCAACGGGTTCACCGGGAGCTTCGAGGTCCGTGTCCGTGGCGGGGAGCGGTTCGTGCTGCGGATCGCCGACGGCAAGGCGTGGAGCGAGCCTGCTGGCAGCCGGAACGTCGACTGCGTGCTGACCTTGTCCGCGTACCACGCTTTGCTCATGGGCTACGACAGGGTGCCGGTGTGGCGGGTCATCGCCGCGGGTAAGGCGCGGGCGGCCGGCCGCCGGCCGTGGCTGGGGCTGCGGTTCGATCGTCTGTTCCCGGCCGTCTGAAGGTCAGCGGCGGCTCAGCAGGCGATGCCGGGCACGGCGCGTGCTGCGGTAATCACGACCGGCTCACGGCTCATGCCGGCAGCCGCATGAGGGCACGAGTTCGAGGTCGAGTCTGTCGCGGTGCGGCGTAATTATCCGCCCATCGGGCAGAAGATCGCCGGTGTCCTCGAACACGACGACACCGTTGCACAGCAAGCTCCAGCCCTGCTCTGGGTGTGAGGCCACGACGTGAGCGGCCTCACAGTCCGGCGCGCTCGCCGGCGGGCACTGCGGCTGGTGCGGACAGTTCATGATCGCTCTCCCTGGGATGGAGGGGCCCAGGTCGTCATACCCACAAGCATTACTTACTCAGCAGTGCGACGCGGACTAGCAAGACATCATGATCACGAAGACTCCGGGGCCCGACAGGCACAAGAGTTTACGGCTGACGCTCCTAGGTCAGAGTTGCCGCTGCTCGCGGACCTGGCGCTTGATCCGCGCCAGCATCGCCGCCATGCCCCGCAGTCGCAGCGGGCTGACCAGGTCTTGCAGGCCTAGCTGGGCAGAGAACTCGCCGGGAGTGGTCAGAATCTGCTCGGCGTCGAGCCCGTTCAGGCCGGCGTGCAGGATGCCCGCGAAACCGCGGGTGGTCGGTGCCTCCTGAGGCGCATCGAAGAACAAGTGGACGATGCCGTCCTCATCAGTCTCGACAGCCAGGAAAAGCGGCGACTGACATTCGGGCACCGGCTCCAGCAAGTCAGGGTGCTCGGCATAGCGGGCCGGCAGCCGCGGCAGGTCCTGGGCGAACTCCAGGAGCAGCTGCAGCCGCTCAGAATCCGGCAGCGCGACGAAATCGTCCGCGATCTCCTGCAGGCGGGGGTTCAGAGTGTCGGCGGTGGTGGTCACGGGGCCTCCCCGCGACGGATTGGCGCCCTGACCGAGTTGCCCCACTCTGTCCAGGACCCGTCGTAGTTGCGGACATGCGGGTAGCCCATCAGGTGGTGCAGCACGAACCAGGTGTGGCTGGACCGCTCGCCGATCCGGCAGTAGACCACGACCTCGTCGTCCGGGGTGAGCCCCGCCTCGCCGGCATAGATCGCCTCAAGCTCATTCCTGGCACGGAACGTGGCGTCATCGGCAGCTGCTCGCGCCCACGGAATGCTTCTGGCGCCGGGAATGTGGCCGCCTCGCAGCGCGCCTTCTTGCGGGTAGTCCGGCATGTGCAGCAGCTCGCCGGTGTACTCGCCAGGCGAGCGCACGTCGATCAGGGGCTTGCCGAGGTGAACCTGGACCTCGTCACGGAACGCCCGGAAGGTGCTGTCGTCGCGCTCGACGACGGGGTAGTCGGATCGGGGTCGCTGCGGCACCTGCGTGGTGAGTTCCCGGCCCTCGGCGATCCACTTCGCCCGGCCACCGTCCAGGAGCCGGACGTCAGGGTGACCGAAGAGCGTGCACACCCACAGCGCGTACGCCGCCCACCAGTTATTCCGGTCGCCGTAGAGCACCAGGGTCGTGTCCCGGCTGATGCCTTTGTCCGACATCAGCCGCGCGAACCCGGCTCCGTCGACGTAGTCGCGGGTGACCGGATCGTTCAGCTCGGTATGCCAGTCCAGCTTCACCGCGCCGGGAATGTGGCCGGTCTCGTACAGCAGCACGTCCTCGTCGGACTCGGCTACCACAAGGCCGGGATCCTGCAGGTGCCCGGCCAGCCAGTCGGTGCTGACGAGCATCTCCGGACGGGCATAGTCCTGGAACTTCGCCGCGGAATCATAGGGCAGTGCCACGGTCAGCCTCACCTCCGTTTCAGCCTAACGCGCTCGCTGAACTCAGCCTTCCCGCTGGGCGATGTCTAAGTACCAGCGAGGTACATCCTGATGACGGACTCGAAGTCCGGATCGGGGCGCAGCCCCAGGCGAGCCGCCCGCTCCGCACGGAACCTGGCTGGCCAGCTCGTCACGATCGCGGCGACAGCCGGGTCACGGACCCAGTCGATCAGCATGCTCGCCTGCGGTCCGGCGACACGCTCGAGCGCGGCAACCATGCCGGCCACGGAGACCGTGAGGGCCGGCAAGTTGACCGGCGTACGGCCGCCCCAGTCCGCTTCGGCAGCGGTGGCGGCGCAAAGCAGCCCGTCCACGGCCCGTGCGGGCGAGGAGAGCGCGACCTCGGTCTGCGGGTCGACCGGGCAGATCGCGCGCTCACCTGCCAGCGGCTCCCTGATGATGCCGGACAGGAAACCGGACGCTGCCGCGTTCGGACGCCCCGGCCGTACCGAGACGGTCATCAGCCTGATGGCCCGTCCGCGCAGGAAACCCTTGCGGGTGTAGTCGGCCAGCAGTTGCTCGCCGATCACTTTCTGCGCGCCGTAGCTGGACTGCGGGTTCGGCATCGTGTGGTCGTCGACGACGCGGGGGAGCGGGTGCTCATGCGACGCACCGAAGACTGCCACGGAGCTCGCGAATACCACGACCGGGCAGGTAGGTAGCGCGCGGCAGGCTGCCAGCAGCAGCTCGGTGGCGCGCAGATTCGCTCGCATGCCGAGGTCGAAATCCGCTTCGCATTCCGCGCTCACCGCGGCGGCGAGGTGAAAGACCACGTCGGCACCGGCGAGTGCGCCTGTGCTGGCGAGCGAGGGGCCGGCCCGCCCTGGCTCGAGCAGGTCGCTCAGCTCGCCGCTGATTGCGGTCACCCGCTCGTCGGCGGCGAGGTCGGCAGGAACTGGCGCGCGGTCAACCAGCGTCAGCCGCGTGACCGGCTCCGGGACGGCGCCGGCCACCGCCAGCACGCCGTCGGTAAGCAACTGCCGGGCAAGGCGCGCGCCCAGGAACCCGGCACCGCCAGTAACCAGTACGTTCGGCACGTCGTCTCCTGCCTGCGAACAATAAAGTGATCGTATGTGCAGCCGCTTGGCACTGATTTAACCGGGAACGCGCAGTTGCCGCCCGATCAGTTGCCCGCCGCGTCAGATGTCTTCGCCGGATTGCCGCCGGCTCGCTCGGACGGTCCGCAGCTCAGGGAGTCCATCCGTGCGCTGCGCGCTGCGGACGGCGTGCTGATCGGCGTCCTTGACGATGACCCGACCGGATCGCAGGCGGTCCATGACGTCCAGGTCGTCACCGCTGGTGGCGAGGACGTTTATGCGGCCGCGCTGGCAGGCCCGGCCGCGACGTGCTTCGTGCTGACTAACACGCGCAGCCTCGCCGAGCCGGCCGCGGCCGCGCTCACCCGGCGCGTTGGCTATGGCCTGATCGCCGCCGGGAGCAAAAGCGGGAGGATTCAGCTCGTCAGCCGCAGCGACTCGACGTTGCGCGGGCATCTGATGGCGGAGGTCCGCGCGCTGGCTGATGTCCGCCGGGAGGCGACCGGCGCGGGTTTTGACGGCGTACTCCTGGTTCCGGCGTTCATCGAGGCCGGACGCCTGACCGCGGCCGATATCCACTGGGCTCGCTCTGGCACCGGCCTGGTTCCGGTCGGCGAGACCGAGTTCGCACGGGACGCGGCATTCGGCTACGCCGCATCCGACCTGACGGCCTTCATCAGCGAGAAGTCTGGCGGGGCGATCTCGCCCGCCGACGTGCACAGCATCAGCCTGGCTGACATCAGGCTCGGCGGGCCGGAAAGGATCCGTGACCTGCTGTCCGTCCTGCCCGGCGGGGCATGGGTCGTCGTCAACGCGACCGAGTACTCAGATCTGGAGACGGTCGCCTGTGCCGTGCTGCTGGCCGAACGCGACGGCAAGGCGTTCGGATTCCGCACCGGACCCTCGTTCGTGCGAGCCCTGGCCGGCCTGGAGCCGAGATCTCCGCTGCGCGGCGCCGAGCTGCGCTGGTCGCGACCGGGATCCCGCGGGAACGGCCTGATCGTGGCCGGGTCACATGTCGCCCAGACCAGTCGCCAGCTTGCCGTACTCCGCGAGCGGCGCCGCATCACCAGCGTCGAACTGGACGTTCCCGCCGTGCTCAGCGGTACTCAGGCCGGCCAGGTGGTGACCAGGGCCGCGCGTCAGGTGGCGGATGCGCTGAACCAGGCGGACGTCCTGCTGTACACCAGCCGCGCGGTGGCGGCCATGGGCAGTGCCGAGGAGAGCCTGTCAGCCGGGCGCACGATCTCCGCGGCCCTGGCGGGCATCGTCAGCCAGGTTGTCGCCGCGCCGGGCGCGGCTGGACTGGCCTGGATCGTGGCCAAGGGCGGCATCACCGCGCATGACGTCGCGGTGCACGGCCTTGGCATGCGCCGCGCCGACGTGGCCGGCCAGTTGTTTCCCGGCATGATCTCGGTATTCAGGCCGCTCGACGCCGCGCCGGAGGCCATCGGCGTTCCCTATGTCGTCTTCCCCGGCAATGTCGGGAACGACGAAACGCTGGCCGAGGTCGCGGCCATCATGGGAGGCCAGGCTCATTAATGGTGCTGCTGCTTATCAACAACGGGGGCACCGGGCGAGCCCGGTGCCCCCGCCAGCGGGTGGACTCAGAACTTCGAGAGTGTCTTGATGAAACGTGGTCCCGCGGAGCCGAGCCCGGTCAGGCCGTCAAACCCCGGCACCGCGGTCAGCGTCACCAGGCGCGTCGCGCAGTTGCCGGTGCCGTCGCAGTACGTCTCGGGTCCGGCGTAGTTGATCGCCCGGACGCTCACTACGTAGCCGGCCGATGCGTCGACCGTGTTGGCGTAGTCGACCCTGATGACAGCCGTGGCGTCAGGGTCCGACGGGGCGACGGTGTCGTTGTACGCGGCGGGCGTGGTGATGGACGCCTTGTACAGCACCGGGTTGAGGAAGCCGAGGGGCAGGACCGCCGCCTGGTCAGCGTCGGCGATGACCCCGGCGAGCAGCGGCGAGGCAAGACTCGTGCCGCCCTCCTTGAACTGGTCGTAGTAGACCCCGTCCGGGAAGGTCTGGGTCAGGCCGATCAGCATTCCGGTCTGAGCGTCGGCGTCCATCGAGATGTCCGGTACGACACGCAACGGCACCGGTCCGAACAGCGCCTCGTTACGCAGCGCGAGCGCCGATGGCACGACTGGAGCCTGATAATACGGCTCGGTGTAGTAGTAGCTCGTGCCGCCGCCGCCGCCCGCCTGCCAGGCGAGCTTGCCGGCCGGCGTGGTCGCCGACCCGCAGTTCGTCGACGAGGCGGGTGTGCACAGGGTCTGCTTCGCGGTCGACCAGCCGTACTCGGCCATCCGTGAGTTCCCGGCGCCTACCTCGAGTGAGGTTCCGCCGACTGCTGTCACGAACGGGCTTGTCGGCGGGTAGTCAGGGACAGCCAGCCCGAAGTCGGCGAAGTTGTCGCCGTCGTCGCCGCTGGAGAACAGGATGCTGACGCCGGTCGAATCGGCGAGCATGAAAGTGTCGTCGAAGGCGGTCTTGGTGGCGGCGTCGGTGAACAGGTCGCCGAGCGTGTCGCCCCAGGAGTTGCTCACCACGGACGCGCCGCTCGTGATGGCCGTCTGCTCTGCTGCGAGCAGGCTCGTGTCCTGGCAGTCCTGCGCCCCGACGAACTGGATGTTCGCCCCTGGCGCCATGGAATGCGAGGACTCTACGTCGAGGGCCTGCTCGTCGTACCAGCCGCTGCCACCGCACTCGGCCTCGTCATCGACTGTGGCCGGCGAGATGTTCTCGAACTGGCTTGACTTCAGCGGGTGGGCAGGGTCGTTCAG
>Ga0335075_10002784_pt1 | contig 27942 bp, 26 predicted proteins | sample Lox_Sample_24_FD_206723 | JGI IMG/M metagenome (GOLD analysis project Ga0335075, IMG submission 206723) | Soil microbial communities from Loxahatchee National Wildlife Refuge, Florida, United States - Lox_Sample_2.4 | ecosystem: Environmental > Terrestrial > Soil > Wetlands | place: USA...
GGTACATCCACTGCATGCTGCACATCCTGGGTCACAAACTGCGGCATGTCGTACTTCTTCGTCTCGATATCGATGCCGAACTTGAACGCCGTGGGATTCACCCGCCCGATGTGCAGATCCGAGATATACCGCATCAGCCCGACTGTCAGCGCCGCATCGAAGTCCGCCAGTGCCGCATCATTCGCCGTCTTCAACCCGTCGAGCCGGCCCTGCCAGCGGCTCGCGTCGTAGTCATCCGGATTCAGCCCCTTATGCAGACTGTTCTGCAGCAGCCCAATCACCGCTGTCGCCTGCGGCGTTGGCTGATTGCCATTGAGCCACAGCGGTGCGTAGCTCGAAGTGTCATACGCATGCTGAAAATGCAGCCGGTAGTCCGAAAAATCCGGCCGCATGAGCGAATCGAGCTTCCCCGCTGAAGTAATCGCGCGCAGCCGGTCAGAGACCGCTTGCGGCACTGGAGCCGGCGGCGGCGGCGGCGCCTGCGCGTTGATCTGTGCAGCGGTTTTCGTTTGCCCCTGATTGCTGCTCTGCGAGGTCGTCTGCGATTTGCAGCCCGATCCCAGTGGTCCAAGGATCAGTAACGAGAAGACAGCGTAGGCGCAGAGGGAGATTCGACGTGCCGGAGCGTGCATGGCCCCCATTAAACTATGCGGCCGGCAAGACCGGTGCAAGAAAAAACACCCGCTCCACTCCTTCGCGATCACTTTGAAAACATCTACCTTGACCTATAGTGCGTCGCGTACTAATATGCGGCGTATGCAGCAATCGGAAGTCTCTGTCCTCGGATACGCACTCCTCGGACTCCTCCAGCAGCAGGACCGCTCCGGTTACGACCTGCGCAAGATCTTCTCGTCCACTCCGATGACCTCTTTCAGCGACAGTCCCGGTTCGATCTATCCCGCGCTGCGCAGGCTGGAGCAGCGCGGCCTCGTCCGCAGCCGCGTTCAGGAGCGGTCAGGACTGCGCCGCCGCCGTCTCTTTCACCTCACTCCGGCTGGATCCGCAGAACTGAAGCGGTGGCAGAGGCTTCCCATCGTCCGCGACGACATCATCCGCGGCACGGGCGAACTGATGCTGCGATTCAGCTTCATGGACGAATCCCTCGGCGCTGCTGAATCTCTCCGCTTCCTTACCGCAATGAAGGCTGAACTGACGGCATACATTCCTACCCTCCGCACATTTCTCGAAGAACAGGGCAACGGCATGGTGCTCTCCGGCCGACTTGCCCTCGAAAGCGGGATCAACAACTACGAGTGCCTGTTGAACTGGGCACGCAATGCAATCAGAAGCTACGAAAGGACGTCACCATGAATCTCCGCGCCGTTCTCCGCGTTGCCCTGTATTGTCTGCTCGGCGGTATTGCATTCATGTTGCCCGCCTTGGGGGCAGGCCACGCCCCGTGGTGGTGGCTCTCGGGAGTTCTGGTGTCCGCGGCATTCCTGCCCGCCGCGCTCTACGGGCCGAGGACAGCGCTCGGTCAGTTCTGTGTCATTTTCCCTGTGCTTTTCCTGGTCTCGGTGATCACTATCTGGTCGGAAGCGCTGATCTTCCTGAGGTCACCGATCATCCGGCAGCACGCCATGAGCAATATCATCTATGACACGATCGGTCATCTCATCGCCGCCATCGTATTGGTAGTTCTATGGAAGCTGTTGAAGCTGACGCGCGAGTCAGCTACCCCGACTCTCCGGCCGCTGCTGATGAAGGCGATCGGGCTGATCGTCGTCTGCGCTTTCGTTTACGTCGCGTGTTACCTGGTCTTCGGCGGAATTACCTATCAGCTGTTCACGAAAAAGTATTATCCCGATGTAGCTTCCATAGTCGGACCATTGGGCTTCTGGTTCTGGGTTATCCAATTCTCACGCGGTTTGCTGATTACCCTGGCTGTCGTTCCCGCCATTTACACGCTGCGGCTGCCCAGATGGCAAGCTGCAATCTGCGTCGGACTGCTGCTCTGGATCGCCGGCGGCCTCGCTCCGCTGATCGTGCCTAATGTACTGATCAGCGCTCCCGAACGTTTCATCCACGTCATCGAGATTCTGACGCAGAACTTCACGCTGGGAGTGGTCGCCGGCCTCCTGCTTCGGCCAAAACGCGAAGCCCCGTTGCTGGCTGCCTCACCTGCCCGTCCATCCTGGACCTAGCCACAGGGCCAGGCCCGCAATCTCCGTCGCCACCACTGACAGGAAAACCAAACCAACCCAGTTGTTTGCGGGCGCCGAAGCGGTGAAGCACACGATCAATAGCACCGTAACCACAGCCATCGCCGTCGCAAGACCCCAGTGCCGCGGCGCACGCGCCCTCTGACGTCTGGGCTGATGCGCCGGCAAAGCACCCGCAACCCGAGCCGCGAAATCCGCCGGAACAGCAACCTCGGGCTTCGCTTCGAGAGCCAGCGTCAGCCAGACATCCATGCACTCGTCGCACCCTTCTACGTGCGCAAACTCCGGCGTCGTCAACTTGCGCCCCTCATGCAGCGCTCTCTCCAGAGCCTCGCAATTCAGACCGTCGTCGCGCATGTGCTCCGTCCTTCCTGAAGCCGTTCCTTCAGCCTCTTCCGTCCTCTGTGCAGATGTGTTCTCACCGTGTTCAGCGGCAGGCTCAAAACCTCTGCAATCTTTTCGTAGGTTAATTCTTCCTGGTGGAACATTACGATCGCCTGCCGCTCCACCTCGCTCAGCTCACCCAGCGCACGCTCCAGACCGGCCATCATCTGCTTGCCACTCAGAATCTGCTCCGCGTCCCCGCCGGCATTGGGCAGACGTTCCTCCCAGCCGGCATCGGGATCATCAAATGATGTGCACGCCTGTTCCTTCTTGCGCCGCTTCCATTCATCCTGCGCCACATTCAGAGTGATGCGGTAAAGGTAGGTGGTCATCTTCGCATCGCCGCGAAAACTCTCCAGCCCCCGGTACAGGCGCAGAAAAACCTCCTGGGCCAGATCCTCTACGTGCTCACGGCTACCGGTGAGCCGCACCAGGGTGCGAAAGACAAACCCCTGGTGCTCGCGGATCACATCTTCGAATTGCGCGTCCCCATGCAAGGTGACTCAGACTGTAGTCTGCGCCAAAAGTTTCACCCCTGTCGCCTGAAACTTTTCAAACGCAGGCCGGTCTAAGCTCCCGTAAATCAGGAGAACTCACATGGACCACTGGGCAAACAGCCCCTTCATCATTCCCGTCGCGGCATTCGCGATGGTGCTCGGCATCGTCGTCGTCAACACCATCTCCGGCTATCACACCCGCCGGCTGCAAAGCGAGGAACGCCTCGCCGCCATCGCCAAGGGCCTGCCTATTCCCGAGCCGTCGCCGGATCCCATTCCGGTCTATGACCAGCACCGCCGCGCCCGCGGCCTGCGCACCGGAGGCATCGTCTGCACCGCCGTCGGGGCCGGCCTTGCACTCTTCGGTTTCGCGCTAACCTGGATCGTCGGAGAGCACGACGTCCTCGCTGTCTCCGCTTCGGGCATCATTCCGCTGGCTATCGGCATCGGTTTGCTCGTCGACTACGCCTTCCAGAAGCGCGACCTGGAGCGGCAGCAGGCGCACTAAATAACGTTGTCACCCCGAGCGAAGCGTCTCGCGGATTCATCGTGAGACGCGGAGTCGACGAGCTTGTCCGGAGCGAGGTCGAAGGACCCTCCTTTACAACGGCGCCCGTCTACGGCTAAGCCTGCACCCTGTTCCCTGCGCGCTGCCGTACCACCAAATACCAGCCCAACCCGACCAGCAGGTAAACCAGGTAGATGTACGGCAGCCACGCATACGCCCCCGTCGGCACCGGATACACGCTTCCCGCCAGCGCCAGCACCATCGCGATCGTCCCGGCTGCGGCCAGAACCATCACCCCTGCCGTAAGCTTTTCCGTCCGCCGCAGGTGCAGCGGCAACGCAATGCACACCAGCGCATACACGGTGATAAATCCATAGGTCGCGAGCGCGCCCATCCAGCCGTAGATATCCGTGCTGCTGACGCCCTTTGCCGCCAGAGCGACAGCGGGAACCAGACACGCAATTGACGTCGCCATCACTGCGTAATGCGGCGTCTCATTCTTCGCGTGCGTTGAACTCAGCTTGCGATTCGCCAGCCCGCGATGCGACATCAGCATCAGCACCCGTGCTGCCGCGGTAATACACGCCAGCGTACAGGCGAACATGCTGATCATCGCGCCGATGTCGATCACCGTGCCCAGCAGGCTCGCGCCCGCCCGCGTCGCCATGGTGTGCAGTGGAGCCGCCGCCTGATCCAGTCCCTCAGCGGCACCGCGAAATCCGAGCACTTCGGTGTACGCGCATACGGTGAAGAACGCGCCGCATCCCAGCGCGCACTGCAGCACCGCTCGCGGAATCGTCTTCAGCGGCTCGCGTGCTTCCTCGCCCAGCGTCGTCGCGGACTCGAATCCCACAAAGCTGAAAAGTGCGAGCACTAACCCCAGCCGCACTCCCGAGCCGGTTACCCCTTTCAGCCGAAACTGCGCCCCGTCGAGATGCAGCCCGTGCTTCCACAGCGTCAGCGCCACGATGATCACGATGCACGTCACCGACGCCGCCTCCATCCACAACATGGCCTCCGCCGACACCTTGATGTCGCGATAGGCCATCGCCCCCGATGCCATCACCGCCAGTGCGATCAGCAGCGACGGCGAAAAACCCGTCCCGAGAAACGCATGCAGCAGCACATTCGCATAGTTGAAGAATCCCGCCGCGACTGATGCCGCCGTCGCCACATACGCCAGCAGGAGAGCCCAGCCCGCCAGGCTCGCCGCCCATCCCGGCAGCGAGTGCGTCGCATACATAAACAGCGATCCCGGCGAGGCCGACCTGCGCCCGAAGCACCCGATCACCAATCCCACCAGCGTTACCGCCAGCGTGGCAACGATGTACACCAGCCACGTGCCATTTCCCGCCAGCGCAAACACCAGCGGAATCGTCATCGCCGGCGTCGCCGTGGGCGCTATCGCCGACACCGACTGCGCCAGCGTCTCCCACGGCCCCAGCACCTGCTTGCGCAGCCCGTAGCCCTGCTGTGGCCGAACCGCTGCCTCGGCGGCTTGATCTAAGAATAGGGGTACGGTCTCTGGCGGCAAATCCAGGGCTCCCGCGAGTGGATTCGTAAGTTATCGGTGGAATCTCCAGTCTGCGTGGCTACCCACCCCAAGTCAAGGCTTTTGCCTGAACCGACGTGATATAACGCAGCCATGCGGATGCCGTGTCTCATGATCACATGGCTGCTGTCGCTTGCCCTTCACGCGCAGACCGTTGCGGTCGTTCAGGAGGGCCCCGGTAAAGTCGTCGTCTTTCCCGCCCGCGATCCATCGCACCAGACAGCGGTTTCAGTAGGCGATCGGCCGCATGAAATCGAAATGGCACCCGACGGACGCACCGCATACGTCTCAAACTTCGGCCTGCTCGAAGCCAATCACAAAGTGGGAACGCCGGGAACCACCATATCCGTCGTCGACTTGCAGCATCCCGCTGAGCACGCCCGGTTCAAGCTTCCCGCCGAATTCACCGCTCCGCACGGTTTGAAGCTGCGTCCTCCGAAATATCGCGAGCTGTTCACGAACGCCGAGGAGGGCAGCGCCGGCATGGTCGTGTTCGACGCCGTCTCTGGAACCGTGCTTCGAACCTTCCCTCTGCCGCCCGGCGTGCACAATTTTCTCTTCAACGCTGACGGCTCCGCTCTCTTCGCCTTCACCCTTACCGGAAACGTCTGTCGCATCGATCCCCAATCCGGAAAAGTGGCCACATGTGTTGACACGGGCTCACCGCGCGGGCTCGCATGGACAGCCGATGGTCGCTTCCTCATCGTCTCCGGAAAAGACGAACTCCTCATCCTCGATCCCGCTCATCTTTCCATAGTCCGGCGAATAACAAATCTGGGCGTCGGCCAGATCTTCTACCCGGCCACAACCGCCGATGGGCGCTGGCTCCTGGCTCCCGCTGTCCTCGATGGCGTGGTCGTCGTGGTCGATGTGTCCACTGGGGTGGTCGCCCATCGCGTCGAAACGGGCAGCCCGCTCATGATCGCCCTCGACCCCGACGGAAAACATGCCTGGATCTCAAATGTGCTTGTTCCCGCCGGTCTCTTCGGCCCGGACACCAAGGCCCGCACCGGCGGTGTTGTACTGCTCGATCTCACGACCTTCACTACGACTCCAATTCCCGGCATTCCGGACACCAACGGCCTGGCAGTCACGTCCCGCTAAAGAGCCGCCCTCCGTCAATCCACAAATAAATGAACACCGCGCCCTCGCGGACCGTCTTTGCGTGTGAATGTCCCTGGCATGGATGGAGCCGTAGCCATAACGGGAGCCGCAAGGTTGGTCAACAGGGATGCCGCGGAATTCGAAGCGCTCGTTGCGCGCCAGTCGCACTTCGTCTTTCGGGTTGTCTACGCCATCCTGCGCAACCGCCACGATGCCGAGGACGCTGTACAGGAGACCTTCTTGAAGCTCTACCGCAACCAGACGTGGAAGGCCATGAACGATGAACGCGCATTCCTCGCGCGCACTGCCTGGCGCGTTGCAGTCGACCGGCTGCCGAAACAACAACCCACCGATGTCGAGTTGGATCACGAGCCGCTTTCGATCACTCCCAGTCCCGAACAGCAGGCCATCGCTGCCGGCCTGCACGGCGCGATCCACCGCATGATCGATACCCTCCCCGAAGAACTTCGCCAGCCGCTGGTCCTCTCTGCCATCGATGAACTCAATTCGCGCGAAGTCGCACTCATCCTCGGCCTGCCGGAGGGAACCGTACGCACGCGCCTCATGCGCGCACGACAGATGCTGAAACAGAAGCTCGCAACAACGATGGAGAAACCCTATGCGCGATGAGTCGATGCAAGATCAGGAACTCGACATCCTGCTCGACGCCGCGCTCGCCACCTACGCCAATCCCGAGCCCGCCCCTGGCCTGACGCCGCGCATCCTCGCCGCAACCCGGGCCATCGACCGTCATCCGCCAGTCCGATGGATGTTCTGGGCGGTTCCCGCGCTCGCAGCCGCGCTCTTCATTACCATCGTCCTCATCCACCGCCCGGCCGCCCCTCGCGCACCATCTCGACCAGCCGGAGACCTTTCGGCATCCCGAGGGCCCACACCCACGCGGCCCACCCAGCCGGCTCACTCCGTCGTGGAAACGCCGTGCCATCTCCGCCGACCCCAGACAGTCACAACCAAGTCGATCCCTACGGTCGTTCCGATGAGTCCGTCGCTGCCCAGGCAGGACGTCTTCCCCACATCGATTCCTCTAAGTCCGCAAGAGCAGGCCCTTGTTGCGCTGGTAAACCGCGACTCTCCCGATTCAAAAGCACTCGCGCAAGAGATCACACAGCCTGATGCGCAGGGCCAGCCCATCGAACTGCTGCGTATCGCAGCCATCTACATTCCACCCCTCAACCCGCCCCACAGCGACAACAACTAAGGAGCCACCATGGGCAAGCTTGTCTCAATCGTCACCGGCCTGATCGTCTTCAGCGTCGCTCTATGCGCCGTACCCGCCATCTCTCAGGAAGCTCAGGCCGCTCCGGAAGCTAGAACAACTCCACCCGGAGATATTCACTATTACCGTCTGGAATTTGTTCTCAAGGAGCTCGGCGACGATGGTCGTGTCGTTAACAGCCGCACCTATCACACCGACGTCTCGACCGACGGGAAACTCTCTTCTGTCCGCACGGGCACTAAGATTCCTATCCGCACCAGCGATAAAGCTGGAGAAATCCAGATTCAGTACCTTGACGTCGGCGTCTACATCGACTGCAGCTCGGCACAGGAAACGGTGCTGGGACTCGCTCTGCAGATCAAAGTCGAAATCAGCAGCCTAGCCAATCCGCCAGCAGGCGCAGAACCCTCAACCCCAATTGTTCGCCAGAATCGTTGGCAGTCGATGACCTTGATCCCGCTCGGCAAGCCGACCGTCATCTTCGCTTCCGACAACCTGGAGAACAAAGGCAAGATGGAGGTAGAGGTTACCGCCACTCCGATCCGTTGATCTAATGTGGCCTGCCTGAACCGCTCGACCCAGTAGAACCACTCGCGGACCGGGCAGTGGACGTCCCCGCGGACATGCCAGCGCTTCTCTGGCCAAGATCGAAACCGCCCGCCTCACCCATTGGCGAAGGGGCCGCTCCAGCCGCGGGCGCATAGCCACGCCGCATCGTAGATGTAACCGGAGCTGCCCCTGGGCCGGCCATTCGCCCGCCGTCCATTTGCCCAGGTCGCGCAGCCATGGCTGTGCTCTCAAAGTAAACCGGAGTGCTGGCTGTGCCATGGCGAGCTACTCCCGTGGAAAACTTATCCAGCCGTCCCAGACTGCCACGGGGTATCCCCATACCGGCAGAGTCGCTGCGAAAGATGAACCTGTCCGGACCAAGAGTCGACACATTGAGGGGCTTATTATCCACTGACAACAGCGTTGATCCGCCCTTGCGCGGCACCCCAATTGGAGGCCGCGGAGGATTCACAGTAACCGGGCTTGCTCCGCCGACGACCGGCGAATTGGACAGTCCGTTCCACACACCGCCGGGCTGCCATCCCCATCCCGCGCCCTGACAATACGCCCAGCTTCCGTAGTGGAAGGGCATCCATCCCCACGGATAGGGGGAAACCCACGAATACCCGGCGCCAGGATAGTACGCCCATGTTCCATTCGCGAACGGACTCCACGACGCGCTTGCGAAGTAGGGCTGCCACATCTGGCCGCACCCACCAACGTTGTTGAAGCTACCGTAGTACATCAGGTCGCTCACACCATAAGAGTATGGCGAGCTCGCTACTGCGCTCATACCGGCAAACTGCTTGTGATACTCCGCTGAGCTTTGGTCCCAGGAGTCGAATTCCTCCTGTTTCACATTCTTTGCCATCACCGGTTGACCTTGGCCCTCGAGCGGCACAGTCAGCGTCCTCTTCCTGTCAACATCTGTGACTCCCGCTTGTGACTCAAGTTGCGCCTCGCCGTCAAATACCGCGAGCTTTGCATCGGCCTGCCCAGGATCCACCGTCAGCCGGACATGACTCGACGGCTCCAGCTGTACCTTCTGCTGGCCAAATGTGAGCGTGTACCGGTTGCCTTTAGTCGGCGTAAGGCTCACGTACACTACGCCCTTCACAACGTTCATCGTAGACAGCTTTGCTCCCGACGGAAGCAGCTCAAGCTGTGTGAACTCCACCAGTGATCCCGGAGCCAGCCGCAGTGTGCTGTTGTCCTCGAATTCGACCTCGGCAACACCGGCTCCGGTGCGCAGCTTGCATCCCTCAACGATGGGCAGATTTGTAATAGCGTTCTCGAACCCGTTTCCAGTGTCACGGTCCAACTGCACCTCTCCATTTGCCGCACCCTTCGTCTCGCTGATACGCACAATCCGTACCTTGGAAATCCCATGCGCCGGAGACTGATTTTGCGCGGCTCCCGCAGTTGCGGATACATCGCTGGCCGCACTTGTCTGCTGAGCAGACAAGGCGCTGGCCATCCACAACAGTGTCGTCAGAACTACTGCGGCCGTTCTCGAAGTAGGGTTCATCTCCGTCTCCTTTACTCCTGGCGGGTAGGATCGACTGAAGATCTCCAATCGGTGGGAGCAAGAGTGCGAGAAACACACCCAGCCGGGATGCGCATAGCTTACGCGCTTGACCATTATCCTGGCAGTGAAAATTTGCTTCCCGCGCGGCGCCTCCTTTCCGTGCGATCAAATCAGCCCGCAAGACAGGCCTCCCCCCGCGAGCACTTCCTTCGTGGCCGCTGCTTCGCGAGCGCTGTACCCTGAATTCATGCCCGATCACCAAGCCATGCTTGCCGTCGCCATCGAGGAAGCTCGCAAGAGCCTCGCCGAGGGGGGTATCCCCATCGGAGCCGCCATCTTCCGCCCTGACGGCACCCTCCTCGGTTCGGGACACAACCGCCGCGTCCAGCACAACGACCCCTCCGCTCACGGAGAGACTGACGCCTTCCGCAACGCCGGCCGCCAGCGCTCCTATCGCGACCTCATCATGGTGACGACGCTCGCACCCTGCTGGTACTGCACCGGCCTGATCCGCCAGTTCGGATTCCGCACCGTCATCATTGGCGAGAGTCAAACCTTCGAGGGCGGTATCCACTGGCTCCGTGAGAACGGCTTTGAGGTCCACGACCTTGCCTCGGGCGAATGCATTAACGTCCTGACTGGGTACATCCGATCGCATCCTGGCATCTGGAATGAAGATATCGGGGAAGAGTAGGCCCAATCGGATACCGCACCGCTGACCTGAGAGCCTTAAACTCGAGATTACTTATCAGTCGTTGCTACATTTCCCGATTCAGAAAAGTGCAGCTTCGACTCCACCCGCGTGATGGATGGATTGAAGCACCCTCTGCGGTTGTCGTCGCAGAGGTTGTTCGCGATAATCATCCCTGCCACTCCCGCTTCAACATTCACGCCATAGAGCTGGTTTTCGTTGTCGTTGAAGGTGTTGCCGATTGTGTTGCCCACGATCTGCACTGTATGCACCGGTGCCGTAATATGAATCCCGCTGTAGATCGCCGGTCCACACTGTTTGCAGAATCCGTTGCCTGTAATCAGGTCACCCTCGATCTGCAGATTGTTCGCATCCTTTCCATCGACGAGTATCCCATCGCCGGAGTTCGACCGAATCTTCGAGCCGCCTCCGATGTGGATGTTTACGCCACCCGCAACCTCAATTCCCGCTATGCCGGGAACTACGGTTTTGCCGCACGCTCCCGCGCCGCTCGACCACGAATCGAGAAAAGTTGCGCCGAGCATCGCCGATTCCAACGTCGAATCAAAAAGCCACCCCGACCCTGTCGAACAATCTGACTGAAAATTCTGCGCAAATATCCATGTTGGTCCTCCACCCTTCAAGGTGTTCTGCACAACCAGACCGTGTAGTCCGCTATCGCCTCCCACAAAATCGTTGATATTTGTTCCGCCCGCACCAGAATCGATCACCAGCGTTCTGCCCGTGTGGTTGTGGGGAACGCCGTAAGCGGTGATGTGAGTCAGAAAGGTGTCGTTCGCGTGATCGACTTCCACTCCCGTTCCCACAAAATTCACCAGCCGCGAATCTTCAAGGTGCACATCCTCAGTGTCTCGCCCGGAGACACGCACCAGCGTCGTTTCCGTGCCGCCGCCGCTCACTGTGATCTGGCTGGCGCGGTCGCTGTGACCGCCCATCCATACGCCAATCGAAGCCGACGCGCCCAGCCGCAGACTGCATCCGCTGATGGAATCGCCGCGACCATGCATCGTTACCGCAACTTCCGCGCCCGCGTAATCGAGCTGCGCCGCCACCTCTTCACTTCCCGATCCTACGTAACCTGAGCGTGAACACTCGACTTCTTCGCCATCCACCATCACGATTGGCGTCGTTAGCTGCGTCGATCTACTCGGCGGAATAACAATATGGCACACGCTTCCCCTCACGCATGTCGCCGCAGCAGCGTTCACCTGTGCTCCAATATCGCCTCCAGGAAACTGCGTCGCATTCAAAACAGTTCCGTCTTCCTGAACAGGATTAGTCTGGCCAAATACCGGCATGGTAAGAACAGTGATCAACAGGATTATCGCTGGCTTCATCAACTCCACCTGATTCGGCATTCTGCAACGAACACCGCGGCGAAGCCTGCAGACAACATGAAGAGTCTTTCACGCTGTGAAAATCCGCAAAGCCCTACTATAGGCATCAAATTTTCGGGCACAGATTTGGCTCTTATTTGCGCGATCTCACACCCGGTGAAGCGGCATCAAGCGGCTCACTCGCAGACTCTGGCGCGACTCCTTCCTGTTCCTCCCAACCTGGCAGGTACTGGCTGCCGGTAATCAGGCGGGCGCCGTGCGTAAAGGTAAAGTAGTTCCACACCCAGTCAAACAGCACGGCAAGACGATTCCTGAAGCCGATCAGGAAGAAGATGTGGATGGTCAGCCAGGTCACCCACGCCATGAATCCGCTCCAGTGGGCTTTGAAGGGCCATTCGATCTTGGCCACTGCGGCGGCGCGACCGATCGTCGCCATATCTCCCTTGTCGAAATAACGGAACGCCGTCCGCGGCTTTCCCTTCAGATCCTGCTCGATCATCCGGGCAACGTGGTCACCCATCTGCATCGCTGGCTGGGCTACTCCCGGAACCTGCTTTCCGTCCTGCTCAAAATGCGCGAGATCCCCGCACACAAATATCTCGGAGTGGCCGGGCGGGTTCAGCATCTCATTCACAAAGACGCATCCCCGCCTGTCTGTCTCAAAGTCCAATAACTTCCCTAGCGGCGATGCCTGTACACCCGCCGCCCACAGAGTCACCACCGACTCGACACGCTGGCCGCCCGCGACTACAAATCCCGGTTGAACATCGGTTACTTGCAGCCCGGTGTGAACCTCCACTCCCAGCGCATTCAGCTGCTCCACTGCTTTCTTCGATAGATCCTCCGGATAAGCAGCCAGAATCGAGGGGCCACCCTCGATCAGCAACACTCGTGCTTTCGTCGGATCGATATGCCTGAAGTCATGGCGCATATAAAGCTTGGCAATATCTGAAATTGCTCCGGCCAGTTCCACGCCGGTCGGTCCTCCGCCAATCACGACAAAATTCAGCGGCGGGTGCGTTCCGGTCTCCAGCATCTGCCGCTCTGCCAGCTCAAAAGCCAGCAGCACGCGTCTCCGGATCTCAATCGCGTCTTCTATGGTTTTCAACCCTGGAGCCAGATCCGCCCATTGATCGTGTCCAAAATAGGAGTGCGTCGCTCCGGTGGCGACCACCAAATAGTCGTACTCCATCTCTGCACCGCTTTTGAATTGCACGCGACGCGCGGCAAGATCGAATCCGTGGGCCTCATCCATCAAAACTTCAATATTGTCTTTGCCTCGAACGATGGCTCGGATAGGCGAAGCAATATTAGCGGGCGACAAAACCGCGAGCGCGACCTGATACAGCAGCGGCTGAAACGTAAAGTGGTTGCGCCGGTCGACTATCGTTACGTCCACGGGCAGGTGAGCCATACCTGTGGCCGCGTGTGTACCGGCAAAACCACCCCCAAGAATGAGGATGCGCGGGCGGCGTTTCTCGCCAACCGCGGGAATCGGGAGCCTGTCTGTCGTCATCGCTATCTCTCCTGGCTATCAGAAAAGATGCGTCAGGCAGGGAAAACGACACAATAGGCTTCGAGCGGCGTCAGCAGCTGAATTGTGACGGAAAAACAAGAGGGATAGAGCGCTGTGCTCCATCCCTCTTGGATACGCGGATCTTTACCGGCCGTGCGGATGCTCCCCGCCATGCGGATGTTCTCCGCCGCTCGGGTGCGATTGAGGATGACTCTGTGGAGCGGAATGACCCTGTGGAGCAGCGTGAGAGTTATTTGACGGCGCGTGATAGCTGCTATTCGCCGGAGGATGATACCCGTTATTTGCCGGCGGATGGTAGGTATTGTTATTTGTCGTCGGGCGGTTATAGGAGTTTGCCGGCGGGCGATTATAGTTATTGTTTGCAGTCGGACGGTTATTGTTCGCTGTCGGGTGATTATAGTTGTTATTCGTTCCCGGCCGGTTGTAGTTGTTCGTGTTGGTCCGGTTGTAGTTATTCGTGTTGGTCCGGTTGTAGTTATTGTTATTTACATTACGGTTATAGTTGTTGTTGACCACCGCCCGGTTGTAATTGTTTGTTACAGTGCGGTTGTAGCTATTGTGGTACGCGGCTGAATGAACATATGTTCCGTTGTAACCTGGCCGGTAATTCGGGGCATGCATCGCGATATTCCGATTGTAGTTGCGAGCAGCCACGTTGCGGTCATAGCCGCCATAATAGCCATGGTTGATAACTGTTACGCTGCGGGAGATGTAGACATTCCGGTTATATACAACGGAGCGACTGCCCCATCCGCAACCCCAGCTGTGCCATCCCCATCCCCAGTGGTTCCATGAAGCTATTGCTATGCCGACACCGAATCCTATGGCCAGGCCTGCTGCGAAGACCAATCCTGGCGGCGGTGGTGCCACATAATACCCACCCCATGCCGTTACCGGCGCTCCATACACGACCCAGGGGTTGTAATAGGGCACGTAAACCACGGTCGGATTCGCGGGCACAACCACAATATTGTTTGGCTCGTAGGTAACCGCCACCTGCTGATTGCTCTTGAGATTACCAGCTTCATAAGCGCGCTGACGCATCACCTGCACAGCAGCCATCACGTCCTGCGGCTGGTTGTAATAGGCGTTCCCGAGTTGGTTCGTCCAGTTCATGTTCCTGTCGAGATTTGAAAGCACAGATGGGAAGGCTACCAGCGCCTTGACGCTTGGATCCCAATTCAAGCCATTGATCATCTGCCCCATCTGATCAGGCGGAACTCCGGGATGCGACTGCACAAAGGCGTCTGCGTCGGCTATTTCGTTGGGAAAAGTCGAGGCTGCCAGAATCTGAGCTACCAGCGAGTCAGGATAAAGGGCAATCGGCGCAACCAATTGATCGATCTGATCTGGACTCAATGGGTTATAGGCCTGCGGCGGCGGGCCTTCCTGCGGAGGGGCTCCCTGCGCCTGGTTGTCCGGGGGCGGGGGAGGAGCATCCTGCGCAAACATATCTACGACACCGAGCGGAATCATGAGGTAAATCAGACCCCAGGCCAGTGCCCTGCGACCCATCCGGAGAGACGACTCCGCAATGGCTTGCGCTTTGAGATCAAAAAGTCTGAGTGCGCTGCCTTGCGTCTCAGCAGAAAATTCGGAAGTGTTAACGTTCGTGTTCATTTCGAGCCTAGCCTTTCCAATGAATCACACCGAGCATACGCGGCCTCATTTGTTGCCGGCCAATGTGTATCCCCTGCTAGAGTCTGACACGTAAAGGCATTCTGGAGTTGCGTTCACACTTTGTCTTTGTGCGAGAATCCCCGCAACCTCCTCGTCTCAAAGAGGCTCAGGGATGCTTGTCGAGCTCGAAGTCAAGCGTTGCTGCTCCTCCCGCGACTGCAGTCACAAACAGGCGCGCGGCCTCTCCGGAGATCGAGAGTGGAGTCAGCGTAACCTTACCATCTGCCGCCGAAACCAACTGTACCTGGTCCCGCGCCAGCACCGGTGCTGGCGGACACGCGCCATGCGAGTCGCAGACTGGCGTCCACCCATCCAGCGTCTCATAGAAAGTTACCACCGCACCTGCCATAGGATGGCCTATGGCATCGGTTACTTCAACGACGACCGGAGAGAAGCTCTCTGTGGCGGCAATCGTCTGACTTGTTCCGCTTTCAGCCACAAGCTCTGCCGTCTGCGTGTGCACGGCCACCACGTTGAATCGAGCGCAACCGGCGCCGCCCGCCAGGCATGCATCGAGTGGGATCACATCTTCCTCGTTCAATGGCCCGGCCATGATCGTCTGTGTGACAATTCCATTCGCATTGCTGGTGCTGGTCGTCGCTGGAACACTTACCTCACTTCCCCGCGGAAGCCAATTCACTGTCTCTCCTCCGGCAGGTATGCCATTGTTGAGCACGAGTCCTTGCGGACTCCACTGCGACACACCTCCAATCGCGATATATAGGTTTGGCGTGACCGCGCTGATCGAAGGGGACGCTACACCTGTAAATTCGGCAGCGATGCTAGCGCCGTTTGAGAGCGAAGCCGTGACCTGGGTCAACGCCGTCGACGTGGCGCTAACCACCATCGTAGCCGTTCCATCTCCGGCGGTCGTCACGCTGCACGCGCTCTTCCCACAACCAAGCGCCGCACCACCCTCAGTCACTAAATAGTTGACCGTCACTCCTGCCGCCGGAGACTGGCTGTCCCAGTTTGTCGCCTTCACAGTAAACGGCAGTGGAACCCCCATCGCTACTCCGTTGGCGGGTGCCGTCACAATCCCCAGCTCATCGCCGTTCTGCGCATCGTAGCTGAGCCCATCAGCAATGATCGCCATACCCAGCGTTTGCGGATCCTGCACCCCCACCAGCACATTCCCGGTCACTCCGCCAGATGCCGGAGCTACCGCAGTAATTTGTGTCGGCGAAACGCTCGTCACCGTCGCCGGCAGTTGATTGACGGTGACCACAGAGTTTTGCCGAAATCCTACGCCGTTGATGACGATCGGTCCTCCTGTTGCCGGCAGGCGTGATGGTTGCACCGTGTCGGCGTAAATCACACGGCCCCGGTAAAGGTAATCCGGACGTCCATCGCCCCTCAGATCAGCAACCCCCAGTCGCACCTCGCTGTCGGCAGTAGTGACAACAGGGAGTTCTGTCAGTCCCAAAGCGACTCCATTGAAGGGCTGCGGCGTCCAGGTTACCGGCAGAACAGTCCTGGCATCGGTGCCATTCCACATACCGAGTACTGGCTGCGCTTTATCCACGGTCGGCTTGCCGTATTCGTCAAGCGCTGTAATCTCGACCGTGAACTCGCGGTTTGCTTTGGCTCGCCACTCGAACCATCCGGTATGGCCATAGCCGGAGATCCTCGCCGTCCACTCACCGGCAGGAGGCAATTCTGCCGGAGCTGCTTCCGCGCCGTCATCGCCGCTGAGCGACTCATCTGCGGAGTCGTCGATATCGATAACCTGGTAAACGCTCGCCCCGGCGGCCAACCCGGAAAAATACACCGTCGGCATCGTACCCGAGGGCGATACCTGCCCAGTGGTGTAGGGCCCAACCGAAACGTTCCCGATGTCAAGCGAATTCACCGGTTCAAAAGTAAGCTCGTAGGTTGCGGATGCTCCCCCGGTTGGCAGGGGTACCCCGCTGATGTCGAAGAATCCCTCCAATGTCTGATCGTCTGAGCCGTAACGGTTTAGCGCGTTACCGCTTGGATCCGTCGTGCCAGTGACCACATTGCCGGCGTTCCCCTGAAAGTATGCTCCGCTAACCGCGGTCACGGTATAGCGGATATCGGGCAGGTCTGTTCCGGCGATGATGGGTCTTAAAACCGCATTCACGCCTTGCATCCCCTGCCCGCCCTTGAACTGGATTCTTCCCTGCACCGAGATTGTGTTCGCTGCAGTCAGCTTCTTGCCGCTGAATGACCCAATATTTGCCGGGGTTACCGGATAGGTTCGATTCAGGGCGGCGATATCGTCCCATCGAAGTGTCGTGCCATTCGGCATGCAGGACTGCCCCGAAGCATTGCACAGGCGCTCAATAGGATGCATGATTGGCCAGCCGGCCAGTCCGTTGCTGCTTGCCTGATTGAGCGCGAACATTTCCTCGTTCGCCTGCGACCAGTCAAGACCGAGTATCCGTCCGAAGGCGCGCACCAGTTGGTATTGCAGCACCGTAGTTTGCGCCGTTGTTGCGGTGCACAATCCGTTAATGAAGATGAGCGCGTGCAGGATATTGCCGGAAGGAGAAATGTTATCTACCAGCGTCATCACACCGTTCTGCTGGCACAGCGCCGCCGAGCTGACTCCGACCCCAAAGAATGCATCGATCACCGAGCCGTCGGCGTCGAGCACAATCGAGACCGGCCTGTTGGTGGCCGTGGACTTGATATCCGCGGGCATGGAGACGACTCCGTTAGCAACCGTGACATTGGAGCCGTTTACATCTTCTGCCAGATTGCCCGCATAGGTGAATTTCACCGCGGCGGTCGTGACCCCGTTCCACACAGCCATGGCACCCGCGACGATCGTCTTCGCCTGGGCCTGGTTCACCGACGCGCTCAGGCTGCCGAGATCAATGTAGAGCGTCACCTGGCCGTTCGCCCACACCACCGGTTTGCCCTTCACTGAGGCATTGAAGTAACTGGAGCCGGCGATCCAGCGCGGTCCCCCCGCATAAGCGAGATTTCCCGCAATCAGACAGATCATCGCGAGCAGCAGGGCGAACAGGATGCTCTTCCAGTCGAGACGGACGCGATGGATCGGTGTGGACACGCAATCCATTCCGCCACGCAGCACGCGGAAGCGCGAGAGCAAAGCGAATGGAATTCAACCGTGCTCGACCGGAACGGGAACGCGCAAGAGGAGGGCCCAAAACGGGAACGCAGCCATCGCGACACCAGCTTTTGGTCTTGAGGTCAAACTCGCCCCGTGCATAGGGGCGAGCAGCTCTCGCTTCAAATCTCAGGAAAAAAGTCGAAAAACGCATCGATACTCTGCCTGAGCTGCGCCTCAATCTGTTCCCGCGAGCCTTCGAGCAGATGCAAAGTGACACGCGCGGTGTTGCCGTTTTTGAGCTCAATGGAGCCCTCACCCACCCCAGCCACTTCCTCCGCCGGGAGAAGCCGCAGACCATAAACAAGAGCCAAATTCGCCATATCGAACATCTTATTCCTGCGCCTGCCGTGCAGAACTTCCTGACCCAGCGGGTACAATCGAAAAGGCAAGCCCCGTCTATGACTACCTCTGGGACCGACAACACCGTTCGCGACACGATCATCATGGGCACCGGCTGCGCCGGGCTCACCGCCGCCATCTACGCGGCGCGCGCCAATCTCAAGCCGCTCGTTATCGAGGGACACGAGCCGGGCGGGCAACTCTCGATCACGACGCTGGTCGAGAACTTTCCAGGCTGGCCGGAGGGCATCCAGGGACCGCAGTTGATCGAGAACATGAAGCAGCAGGCGGCCCGGTTCGGAGCCGAGTTCCGCATGGGGCACGTTTCGTCCGCGGACCTCTCGAAGTACCCCTTCACGCTCAAGGTGGGGAGCGACACACTCCACACGCGTACGCTCATCGTTGCCAGTGGAGCCTCGGCGCGCTGGCTCGGGCTGCCGTCCGAACAGGCGCTCATCGGGCATGGCGTCAGTTCGTGCGCGACCTGCGACGGGTTCTTCTTCTCCGGCAAGGAAATTGCGGTGGTTGGAGGCGGTGATTCGGCAATGGAGGAGGCGCTCTTCCTCACTCGCTTCGCGACCAAGGTCACGCTGCTGCACCGCCGGGAGCAGTTCCGGGCATCGAAGATCATGCTGGAACGGGCCTTGGCTCACTCCAAGATCGAGTTCCGCACCAACACCGCGGTCGAGGAGGTGCTGGGCGTCGAGCAAAAGGAAGTGCTCGGCCTCAGGCTGCGCGACACCGCGACCGACCTCGAGTCCGTCCTGCCGGTCAGCGGGCTCTTTCTCGGCATCGGACACATCCCGAATGCCAAGATGTTCGAGGGGCAGATTGATCTCGACGACGATGGATACATCAAGACCAAGGACTACGTCTTCACGCGTGTTCCGGGAGTCTTTGCCTGCGGAGACGTCCAGGACCGGCGCTACCGGCAGGCGATCACCGCGGCGGGATCAGGCTGCATGGCGGCTCTCGAGGTGGAGAAGTACCTCGAGGAACACGGGCACTGAGCTAACTTCCCGATTCGAAACGGACGGGGTGGGTGCCTCCTCCGCATGGCTTAACGTCAATCGAATGAGCGAGTAATAGATTTTGTTGGGGGGCGGCCCCTACCTCAACCCCTTGCCAGAACCGCAGCAGACGCCTCCTGAGCCGCCGCAATCGTCCTCCGGATATCCTCCATTGTGTGCGCCATCCCCAGGAAGACAGCCTCATACTGCGATGGTGGAAGCCACACACCCTGCTCCAGCATGGCGCGGTGAAAGCGCGCAAAGGCTTGAGTATCCGAGGTCGCGGCGGTCGCAAAATCAGATACCGGATTCGCAGTGAAGAACCATGTCCACATCGATCCCACGCGATTCGTCGTCATCGGTACGCCCGCTTTCGCCGCCTCGGTCGCAACACCATCCGCCACCGTCGCGCTCAGTTTTTCCAGCAGCGGGTACACCTCACCACGATGCTCAATCAGATGCCCCACCGTCGCGATCCCCGCCGCCATGGCCAGCGGATTACCGCTCAGCGTCCCCGCCTGATACACCGGACCCAGGGGCGTCAGCTGGTTCATAATTTCCGCCCGTCCGCCGAAAGCCGCGCACGGCAACCCTCCGCCGACAATCTTGCCCAGCGTCGTCATGTCGGGGGTGATCCCACACAGCTCCTGCGCCCCGCCGAGCGCCAGCCGAAAGCCCGTCATCACCTCGTCGAAAATCAGCACCGCACCCTCGCGCGCTGTGATCGCACGCAGCGACTCCAGATAGCTCGCCGTGGGAAGGATGCAACCTGCGTTGCCGACCACCGGCTCCACGATCAGGCAAGCGATCTCGCCCTTGTGTGCCGCGAAGGCCGCCTCGACTGCCGCGACATCGTTGAACGGCAGGGCCAGAGTCAGGTGGGCAATTTCCTCGGGGACGCCGGCAGAACCGGGGATCCCGAAGGTAGCAACGCCGGAGCCGGCCTTCACCAGGAGGCCATCGGAGTGCCCGTGATAGCAGCCCTCAAACTTGATCACATACTTGCGGCCTGTAAACGCGCGGGCCAGTCGGATCGCTGACATCGTTGCCTCGGTTCCAGAGCTCACGAATCGTAGCTTCTCCACCGACGGAAACGCCTTCACCACAAGTTCGGCCAGCTCGCCTTCCGCCTCAGTTGAAGCTCCAAAGCTGGCGCTGCGCGCGGCGGCCTGCTGGACAGCTTCGACGGCCGCCGGGAAGGCGTGTCCCAGGATCATTGGCCCCCACGAGCCGAAATAGTCGATGTAGCAGTTGCCATCCGCGTCCCACAGATACGCTCCTTCGCCGCGCTCCACGAAGGGGGGCTCTCCCCCCACGGCTCGAAACGCGCGCACCGGCGAATCCACCCCTCCGGGCAGGAGCTTTTCAGCGCGCTGCTGTAGCGCACGCGAACGATTCAACTGTCTTGGCATGAATTCAGTATAGAAGCGCGTCGGCTCTTACCACTTCTTGCGTTCTTCCAGATAGATCTTCGTGTAGTCCAGATAATTCCGCGCATACTTCAAAATCAGCTCGCGATCATCCGTCGTGAGGTCACGCCGCACCTTCGCCGGAACCCCGGCGACGAGAGATCGGGGCGGCACAACCATTCCCTCCGGAACCACCGCACCGGCGGCAACAATCGAACCCTCACCGATCTTCGCGTTGTTCAGGATCGCCGCACCGATTCCGATCAGGCACGCGTCATCGACAATACAGCCGTGCACCGTGGCATTGTGTCCGATGGTCACATATTCGCCCACAATCACCGGATACAGATGACGCATCCCGTGCAGCACAGCGCAGTCCTGCACATTGGAGTGCGCGCCAACGCGGATCGAGTGCACGTCGCCGCGCACCACGGCATTCATCCACACGCTGGCATGCTCGCCCAGTACCACATCGCCAATCACCTGCGCCGAGATGTCGACATAGCAGCTCTCGGGAATGATAGGGGTGTGGCCCTGATAGGAGCGGATCATGCACAACAGTGTAGTCCCTAACTGCGGTCCGCGGCCCCCATCATTTATCCTCAAAAAGATCATGTCCGAGCACGTTTCCGGGGGCATTCCCCACCTGTCCGGCTATAGCGAAGCCGAACTCGACCAGGCATTTGCCGCCATCTCCCGCGAGGTCGAAGCCTCTTCCGCCGCCCTCGCCACGCCTGACGCCGTCGAAGCCTTCCGCCTGCAATGGCTGGGCCGTAAGCAGGGACGTCTCAAAGCCATCAGCGATGCCTGGCTCAAGGCCGCTCCTGCCGATGCCAAAAAGCTCATCGGCCAGCGCTTCAACACCCTCAAGGCCGAGATCGAACAGCGCCTCGAGCACGCCGGAGCATCCACCGGCACAAGCGCGCTCGACGCCGAAGCGATCGACATTACCTTCCCCGGCACGCGCCGCAAGCTCGGAGCCGAGCATCCCCTCATCAAGACCCAGAACGAACTCCTCGCCATCTTCGCGCGCATGGGATATTCCGTCGGCATCGGCCCCGAAGTTGAAACCGACTACTACAATTTCGAGTCGCTCAACTTTCCCCCCGGCCACCCCGCACGCGACACCCAGGACACGCTCGTCGTTGCCAATCAGGAGCGCAAGCCGCTCCGCGACCGCCTGCTCATGCGCACCCACACCTCGCCCGTGCAGATCCGCACTATGGAGCAGAAGCCACCGCCTTTGCGCATCGTCATCCCCGGCAAGGTGCACCGCAACGACGCTGCCGATGCCACCCACTCGCCGATCTTTCATCAACTCGAAGGCCTCTGCGTCGACATCAACATCACCTTCGCCGATCTCAAGGGCACGCTCGACCACGCCATGAAGGAGCTCTACGGGTCGAGTGTCCGGACACGCTTCTTTCCTTCGTTCTTCCCCTTCACCGAACCCTCCGCCGACGTGCAGATCAGCTGTCCTTTCTGCGGAGGCTCCGGCTGCCGCAAGTGCAAATACTCCGGCTGGATCGAACTCCTCGGCTGCGGCATGGTCGACCCATCAGTCTTTGAATTCGCGCGCCTCAAGCAGCCCGCCTACGACCCGAAGAAGATCAGCGGCTTCGCCTTCGGCATGGGCATCGACCGCATCGCGATGATGAAGTACGGCATCACCGACATCAGCCTCATGTACTCGGGAGACCTGCGCTTCCTGGAGCAGTTCGCATGAAAGTTCTGACCTCCTGGTTGCGTGAATATTTGCCCGGTATCACAGAGAGCGACCGCCAGCTCGCCGACGATCTCACCCTGCGCGGCATCGCTGTCGACGGTGTCTTCTCCCAAAGCAATGGAGACTCCGTCTTCGAAATGGACATCACCACCAACCGTGTCGATGCCATGAATCATTACGGCATCGCCCGCGAAGCCGCCATTATCTACGCATCTAAGCTCAAGCCCATCGAAACGGCACTGCCCGAACCGCAGTCCGGCTCCGCATTTCCTGTCCTCATCGAAGAGCCAGCCCTCTGCGGACGCTTCACCGCCCGCGTCCTCCGCAACATAAAGATCCAACCTTCGACCGGCATCGTCGCCGAGCGCTTCCGCCTGCTCGAACAAAAGCCCATCTCCAACGCCGTCGACGCCACCAACTATTGCACGCTCGCCATCGGACAACCCACGCACGTCTTCGATCTCGATAAGCTCGAAGGCGGCATCATCGTTCGCCGCGCGCGCAAGGGCGAGAAGCTCCGCACCCTGGACGGCATCGAGCGCACTCTCGACCCCGAAGACCTCGTCGTCGCCGATGAGAAGCAGGCCCACGGCATCGCCGGCGTCATGGGCGGATGGGATTCGATGATCACCGCCGAGACAAAGAACGTGCTTGTCGAAGCTGCATGGTTCGATCCCGGTACCGTCCGCCGCTCTTCTAAGCGACATCTTCTCCACACCGATGCCTCGCACCGCTTCGAGCGCGGAGCCGACTTCAACGCCCCGCCCGTCGCCTCAGCCCTCGTCAGCCGCATCCTCCTCGAGGCCGGAGGCCACCAGGCCGGTCCCTTCACTGACGTGATTATTCCCGAAGCCGAAGCTCGCACCGCCCAGCGCGCCCCAATCTCCTTCAGCCTGGGAGAAGTCAAGCGCCTCCTCGGCCCCACTGAAGACCCCGAAGGCATCACCGCCGCGACGGCCGAAACCATCCTCACTGGCCTCGGCTGCTCGCTTGCGAAAAACGGTCACCCATCGCCTCATACAACGGGCTCGATTTCATCCCTCGACCCGTCCCGCGCTGTCTCTATCGACTCTGCCGCAGCCTCAACTGCCGACAGCCCCTCCTACAACATCAACCTCCCCAGCTGGCGTCTCGACCTCGAACGCGAAATCGACCTCATCGAAGAGATCGCCAGAGTCTATGGATACAACCGCTTCCGCAATAGCCTTCCGGCCTTCGCCGGTTCGGTCGCCGAGCTAACCCACGCCGAGAAGGAGGCCACCGTCCGCCGCATGCTGCTCGCCCTCGGCTGGACCGAAGCCATCTCGTCAACCTTCTGCGCTGCCGATGACGCCGCCCTCTTCGCACCTCAGCCCAATTCCGCCGTCGCCATGGGCAACCCGCTCAACGAAGAAGCCGGCATGCTTCGCCCCTCGCTCCTGCCCGGCATGCTCGGCATGCTCGCGCTTAACCTCAACCGCGACGTCGACGACGCGGCTCTCTTCGAGATGGGAACAGTTTTTAGTGGCAGTCCTGACCGTGTCGACGAGCGTCCCGCCCTTGCCATCGGCGCAACCGGCCGCGCTCTGACCGAATCCGACATCACCTTCTACGACCTCAAAGGCACCGTCGAAGAGCTGCTCGGCAAGTTCTCCTCACGCTCGCTTTACTTCGACAATCTCCAGCTTCCCTCCTGGCTGCACCCCGGCCGCTCTGCGCGCGCCGCTCTCGACGGAGCCACCGTCGCCTGGTTCGGCCAGCTTCATCCCGCTGAAGCCGAGCGCCGCAAGCTCAAGCAGACCGTCTTCATCGGCGAAATCTACCTTGACCGCCTCTACAGACAGAAGCTCCGCCAGCCGCTCGTCCGCGAGCTATCGCGCTTCCAGCCCGTCCGCCGCGATTTCTCGCTGCTCTTCCCGAACTCCACCACTTACGCGGCCATCGAAGACAAGCTCCGTTCGCTCGACATCCCCGAGCTACGGAGCTTCACGCCGAAAGAAATCCTCCGCGAATCAAAATCCATCCCCCCCGGACACTTTTCGCTTCTCCTCGGCGCCGTCTTTCAATCGCAGGAGCGCACCCTGCGCGAAGAAGAGCTGCAGCAGTTCTCGCAGGCCATCATCGCGGCGATGGAAGCAATCGGTGGCCGCTTGCGCGCATAATTCCTTGTCATCCCGACCGAAGTGCGCCGACTGTGGCGCACGAAGCGGAGGGACCTGCAGTTCCTTGGGCCCTGTTCCCTGAGTTCACGTACCCAACCCGGCACCCGCTTGGGCACTTTCCGCGATTTCCTCCGCCTCGCGAGCGATATACTTCGCCTAGAAACCAGCTTCAGGAGAAACTCGCATGTCGACCGCAGCCGCCGTTCAGGAACCCGAACTTCCACTCGCCGCCGATGACTTCAGCGCACTCGAGCAGCGGGTGTTGCGCACGGTCGAGCTTCTCAAGGTGGAGCGCGAAGCCCGCGCCGCCGCCGAGCAGCGCGTCGCATCGCTCGAGCACAAGCTCCAGCAGCTCACCGAGCAGAACGCCAGCGACGCCGCCCAGATCGAAACCCTCGAGCAGGAGCGCGAGACCGTCCGCACGCGCGTCGAACGCCTGCTCAAGCACCTCGACGAAATCACCGGATGAACCCAGGAGAACAATCGCGGATGACCGAACCCATCAGGACCCACCCCGCGCAGGCAGGCACCCAAGACCCTAAGACCAGCGCCACGGACAGCGCCGACTACATCTCAGTCGACATCTACGACCAGACCTACAACCTCCGCGGAGAAGACCCCGACTACATTCATCGCCTGGCTGATATTGTCGACGCCAAGATGCGCGCCGTCGCGTCTCACGGAAAAACAGTAGACTCCCTCCGCGTCGCCGTCCTCGCCGCCCTCAACATCGCCGACGAGCTCGTCACTCTCGAACGCCGCTACGACACCCTGGCAGGCTCCAGTCAGGAAACCCGCGCCTGCATTCGCACCCGCGCCCACTCGCTCACCGGCCTGCTCGATTCCGTCCTCGGCGACGAGCGCAAGATCAGCTAACGGCACTGGCGAGTCCCGATGACAAATCCGGGCTTTCGTTGATAATGGTCGGCGGAACAAAGGGACAGCGCCGCCATGTCATATAAGCCTGACCGTCGCAGTTTTCTCATCGCCAGCGGACTCACCGCCCTCGCCTCAACCAAAGTGCTCGGTGCAAACGACACTCTTCGCATCGGCGTCATCGGTGCCGGCGGCCGGATGCAGACCCTGCTCGACTGCGCCGACAAGGTCGGCCCGTGTCAGATTGTCGCCGTGAGTGACGTCTACGGGCCGCGCCGCGACGCCGTCAAAGAGCGGTCTGGCGGCACCGCCAGCACCCATCTCGACTATCACGAGGTGCTCGAGAAAGAAATCGACGCCGTCTTCATCGCGTCACCCGACCACTGGCACGTTCGCATGGCGGTCGACGCCCTCGCCGCCGGCAAAGACGTCTATCTCGAAAAGCCAGTCACCCACACCGTCGAAGAAGGCGCCACTCTCACCAAAGCCGTGCGCTCCGGCAAAAAGATTCTGCAATGCGGCATGCAGCAGCGCAGCTGGACGCACTTTCGTGACGCCGTCGATCTGATCCAGGGCGGCAGCCTCGGCCGCGTCCCGCAGGTACGCACTTACTGGTGGCAAAACTATCTGCGCAACTGGCCGCACAAGCCAGTTGATACGCAGGCGCTCGACTGGAAGCTTTGGCTGGGAGGCGCTCCCGACCAACCGTACAGCGAAGAAAAATTCTTCCGCTGGCGCTGGTTCTGGGATTTTGGCGGTGGCGCGATGACCGACCTGTTCACTCATTGGATCGACGTCGCGCACTGGGCCATGAAGGCCGATCAGCCCCGCGTAGCGCAGATGCTCGGCGACAAATACATCTTCGAGCAATGGGACTGCCCCGACACCGTCCAGGCAACCTTCCGCTATCCCGGATTCGACGTCGTCTACGAAGGCATGATGGCCTCCTCCATCGACGACGGCGGCCTCGAATTCCGCGGCACCGAGGCGACCCTGAAGATCAATCGCAGTGGCTTCACCCTCTACCGCGAGGGAATTCCCACTAACCAGAATCCCATCCTCAAAGAAGAGAGCTTCCAGGATGGCACGATCACGCACATGGAGAATTTCTTCGACTGCGTCAGGTCGCGCAAAGAGCCCAGTGCACCGGTAGAAGCGGGAGTCGCCGCAGCGCGCGCAGGTCAGATCGCCAATCTGGCTTATCGGGGCACCGGCCAGACCAGCTGGCCAACCAACTCCTCGTCAGCAACCCGGAAGTGATTTCTTTCACCCGCATCAGTTCCGGCGTTGATTCGTGCTTAATCAACCCAATCTGGCAGGAATTTCCTGTAACCGGCAATTTCTTCCCATCAACCTCCTTGCCTCATCTTCTGCAAGCCACACATAATCCATGATTTAGCCTCTTAGGCTGCGTGGGCCCGAACGTGCTCTTTTTCCGTATTCGATAACCTACTCCTTCCGGAGGCACTATGGTCATGGAGGATCCCCTACTCCCCACAACCTCACCGTTTGCCAGGCGCATAGTCCCATACGTCGCCGCTGTCGTCATTGGCGCAACCGGCGTGGGCTATGCCGTTCACGAACATCACGCCGCGCAGAACCTCGCGGTTCAGAATCAGCAGGTAACTGCAGAACTCAACGCCACCAACAGCGAGCTTGCCTCCCTTACGGCAAAGGTCAATGCGCTCGCCACTCGCCCTGAAGCCCCGCCTCCCGCAGTGCCCACCGCTGCCCCTCCTGCCGGAAAGATCTCCCCCGCACACCGCGTTTTGAAACCCCATGTCTCTGCTGCCGACCGGCGGTTGAGCAAGCTTCAGTCGCAACTCGACGCCCAGGGTAAGGAGATCGAAGCAACTCGCGGCGACCTGGCCAACGCGCGCACCGAGCTCACCGGCTCAATCGCCCACACGCATGACGAGCTTGTGGTTCTGCAGAAGAGGGGCGAACGAAACTACTTCGAATTCGACATCCAGAAATCGAAGCAATTTCAGCACGAGGGACCCTTTGGTGTTCGCCTGAAGAAAGCCAACACCAAGCACCAGTACGCCGACCTGGAACTTATGGTCGACGATCGCGACCTCTCGCAGAAGCACGTCAACCTCTATCAACCTGTCATGTTCTACACACCCGACACGCCGGAGGCGGTCGAGGTCGTGATCAACGACATCACCAAGGATCATATTCACGGATACGTAAGCGCCCCCAAGTATCGCCAATCGGAGCTGGCATCGATGTCTTCCGCTGCCGCCTCCAACCCTGCAGCGACGAGCGCAAGCGCCGCTCCAACTCAGGTAGTTGCTAGCGGAGATCAGGCGACCACCTCCGCTCCGCCTCCGCCCCGGCGCAAGCTAACACCGCAGTAACTCTCGCAGATGCTTCAGGAGCGCGGACGCCGGACCGCCCAACTTGCATTCCCGCCCCACGCCCGTTAGCATCCACTCAGAGACCGGCCTGCAAAGCAGGTGTGGTGACTAACGCTGGTTGAACCTACATTCATTGAACAGGGAGCTCGACTCGACAATCGGCTCGGTGCGCAGTGTCCGCCAGTCCG
>Ga0335075_10002785_pt1 | contig 27940 bp, 24 predicted proteins | sample Lox_Sample_24_FD_206723 | JGI IMG/M metagenome (GOLD analysis project Ga0335075, IMG submission 206723) | Soil microbial communities from Loxahatchee National Wildlife Refuge, Florida, United States - Lox_Sample_2.4 | ecosystem: Environmental > Terrestrial > Soil > Wetlands | place: USA...
CTCGCGCGCGAGTTCAGCGATCTGCCCGTCCGATTCCAGCACGACATCCTTCGGCGCATGGTAGACGCCCTCATAGGATGGCTCTGCCGCGTGGCACATGGCGCAGCGGCCGAGCACGGTGTCGCGCACGGCCGGGAAATGCGTCGACGCGATCAGCGCCTGGTCGGCGGCCGAAACCTTCGCCTCGCCGGTGAGCACCTTCGGCACCGTCGACAGCCACATGATGATGACGAAGATCACCGCCGCGACCATCCACGTCCAGGTCGGGTTGCCATTCCTCGCATGCCGCGTGTTGAAATAGTGCCGGATCAACACGCCGATGATGAACACCAGCGAGGCGATCACCCAATTGAACTGCGTGCCGAACGCCAGCGGATAGTGGTTCGACAGCATCAGGAACAGCACCGGCAGCGTCAAATAGTTGTTGTGCAGCGAGCGCGTCTTGGCGATCTTGCCGTATTTCGGGTCGGGCTTGCGGCCGGCGATCAGGTCGGCCACCACGATCTTCTGGTTGGGGATGATGATCAGGAAGACGTTCGCCGACATAATGGTGGCGGTGAACGCGCCGAGATGCAGGAACGCGGCGCGGCCGGTGAAGAGCTGCGTGTAACCCCAGGCGGCGAAGACGACGATGGCGTAGAGCACGAGCATCAGCACCGTGTCGTTGTTGGCCAGCGGCGACCGGCAGAGCAGATCGTAGATCAGCCAGCCGATCACCAGCGAGGCGATCGAGATGCCGATGGCGACCGGCGCCGAAACGTCGAGTACGTTCGGGTCGATAAGATAGAGGTCGGCGCCGGCGTAATATACGACGCAGAGCAGCGCGAAGCCGGTCATCCAGGTCGCGTAGGATTCCCACTTGAACCAGGTCAGGTGCTCCGGCATCTCGGCCGGCGCGACCAGGTATTTCTGGATGTGGTAAAACCCGCCGCCGTGGACCTGCCACTCTTCGCCATGCGCGCCGGCCGGCAGACCGGGCCGCTGGCGCAGGCCCAGGTCGAGCGCCACGAAATAGAAGGATGAGCCGATCCAGGCGATGCCGGTGACAACATGCAGCCAGCGCACCGCAAAGCCCAACCAGTCCCAGAAAATCGCGAAATCGAGCATGAGCCTCTCCCTGCTGCGGACTTTACGGGGATCGGTCCAAATCGAAAGAGCCGGATCGCGCGATGACTTTCAAAAAAATCTGGAAAATAGTAGCCTGATTTCCAAGAAAGCCGACTGGGTGTGCTGAGATTCAGGCAAACACCCTGAGCGGCCCGAGGGGACAAGGATGGCGTATCTCGACAACATCGCGGTTTTTGTCCGCGTCGTCGAACTCGGCAATCTGTCGGCCGCCGGCCGCGATATGCGCATTTCGCCGGCCGTTGCCTCCAACCGCATCAAGGAGTTGGAAAAGCACCTCGGGGTCAGGCTGTTCAACCGCACCACCCGGCAGTTGATGCCGACCGAGCACGGCACCGTCTTTTATGCCGGCGCGAAGAACATCCTCGAAACGATCACCGAGGCCGAGGCGGCCGTCAGCGCCCTCTCCGGCCAGCCGCGGGGCACGATCCGCGTCACGGCCCCCTTGGGCCTGGGACGCCGCCTGATCGCTTCCGGCATCCCGGATTTTCATGACAAATACCCCGACATCGAGGTCAGGCTCCGCCTGTCGGACCACAATGTCGATATCCTGAAGGAGGGCATCGACGTCGCCTTCCGGCTGGGTGTGATCGAGGATTCCAGCCTCAGAATGCGCGGCATCATGGAGTGCGAGCGCGTGCTGGTCGCCGCGCCCAAATATCTGGAACAGCGCGGCGAGCCGACCGACCCGAACGAACTGATCGGCAAGAAGCACGATTGCCTGATGCTGCGCTTTCCCGGCTCGAAGGAGTATTTCTGGACCCTCAAGGTTCCGGGCGGCGTGCAGAAAATCGAGGTTCACGGCCCGTTCGATTCCGACGACGGCGACGTGCTGACCGAATGGGCGCTGAGCGGCCGCGGCATCGTCAACAAGCCGCGTTTCGAGGTGGAGCCCTTCATTCGCGACCAGCGCCTGAAGATGATCCTGACGAAAACCCCGCCGACCTCCGTGCAACTTGCAGGCGTCTACCCGCACAAGAAACTGCAGGACCCGAAAGTGCGCCTGCTGCTCGACTTCATGGCCGATCGCTGCCAGCGCCTCATCAAGGATCTGCTGGCGGGGAAATGACCGGTGCTGGCCGCTTTGGCCCCTGATACCCCTGTCACAATACCGCGCCTAACGTGAGGCCTACCCGCCCGCTGCCAGGGCGAGTAGTCTGGAGCTTCCTCCCGCACCATTTCAGGAGTTTCCCATGCCCGGAATCCCCACCAAGAACGATCTGAAGTCCAACACGAAGACCGCCTCGATCGAGCTGCTCAATGCGCGGCTGGCCGATGCGATCGACCTCGCGCTGGTCACCAAGCAGGCGCATTGGAACCTGAAGGGACCGCAGTTCATCGCCATCCACGAGATGCTCGACGGCTTCCGCACCGAGCTCGACGGTCATGTCGACACGATGGCCGAGCGCGCGGTGCAGCTCGGCGGTACGGCGCACGGCACCGTGCAGGACGTGGCGAAGGCGACGACACTCAAGCCCTACCCGACCGACATCCACAAGACCAGGGACCACCTTGCCGCGCTCATCGACCGCTATGCGGCAACGGCGAAATCGATCCGCAAGGCGATCGATGAAGCCGACGAGGCGGGCGACGCCGGCACCGCCGACATCTTCACAGCCTTCTCCCGCGCGCTCGACAAATCGCTATGGTTCCTTGAGGCGCATACGCAGGAGAAGGAATAGCCGCGGAGCTTGCCATGACGTGGATCGTCATTAGATCAATTCTGTGGGGCATTGCCGGCCTGGTCGGCGTGCCCATCCTGACCGCGTTCATCGTCCTGGCGATGGCCTATACGTTCGACTCGCGCTGCGGCACGCCAGGTGACTCGGGCGGATGCGAGATGGGATCGTTCTCGGCCGGCCTGGCGATGTCGCTACCGGGCTTTGCCCTCGGCTTTTTCCTGTCGCTGATCCTTGGACTGCGTAAACGTCGCCTGGCCAATCGCAGCCCCAGCTAGCGCGGTCATGATTTCCGCCGCGGCCAGGGCCGCGATCACCGCCGGCCGCTTGTCCTTCACCGCATCGCCGCCGATCGGCGAGACGAGCCGCGCGAAGTCTTCTTCCGTGCCGTCGGCCGTCTTCAGATACCAGCTCCTGAACGTCGCCTTCTTGGTCTTCGACCCGATCATGCCGACATAGGCTGTATCGTTCCGCTTCAGGGCCTCGGCGACGATCAGGAAATCGAGCGCGTGATCGTGCGTCAGCACGACGAAGGCGGAACCTTCCGGCGCATCGCGCACCATTTCCTCCGGCATCGGGGTCAGGCGCGTCTGGACACCGTCAGGCATGCCGTCCAGCGCATCGGCCCGCGTCTCGATGACGATCGGCGTGAGCGGCAGCAGATCGAGCGCGGCGGCAAGCGCATGGCCGACATGCCCGCCGCCGAAGATGTAGACGCGCGGCAGCGCCGCGTCCTCGGCTTTCGCAGTGGCAATCAGTTCGTCCCGCATCGCTGCGTCGAGATGCTTGATTGCGACCTCCACTCTCCCGCCGCAGCACTGGCCGATTTCGGGGCCGAGTGGAATATCCAGCCCTTTGGAGGGCCTGCCCGCTGCCAGCCCGGAACGCGCCTCATCGATCGCCATGAATTCGAGCTGGCCGCCGCCGATCGTGCCAAAAATCGCATCTGGCGAGACCAGCATCCACGCGCCTTTTTCGCGCGGAGTCGAACCCTTCGCCTGTGCGACGTCGACCAGCGCGACAGAGGGCGTGCCGTCAAGGAAAGCTTGAAGCGCTTCAGCGGAAGACTTCATGGACCGATCATACACGCCTTGCGGCGCGTCGCCTATTTTGCGCCCCGGAGCCGCTCGATCGCCATCAGCACGCGCTCCGGCGTGGCCGGCGCGTCGAGTCGCGGGCAAACCTTATGGTCCGCGACGCTCGCCACCGCATCCGAAAGTGCGTGCAGCACGGAAATGCCGAGCGGAAATGGCGGCTCGCCGACCGCCTTCGACCGGTGCACCGTGGGCTCGTTCGCTTCCGGCCACTCAGCGAGCTTCACGTTGAAGATTTTCGGCCGGTCCGAGGCCAGCGGGATCTTGTAGGTCGACGGCGCATGCGTGCGCAGCCGACCCTTGCCGTCCCACCACAGTTCTTCCGTCGTCAGCCAGCCCATGCCCTGGATGAAGCCGCCTTCTACCTGGCCGAGGTCGATCGCCCGGTTCAGCGAACGGCCGGCATCGTGCAGGATGTCCGTGCGCTCGACAACATATTCGCCGGTGAGCGTGTCGATCGACACCTCCGAGCATGCCGCGCCATAGGCGAAGTAGTAGAACGGGCGACCCTGCCCCTTGTCGCGGTTCCAATGGATTTTCGGCGTCTTGTAGAACCCGGCCGCCGAGAGCTGCACCCGCGCCATGTAGGCCTGCTTGATCAGATCGGCGAAGGCGATTTCCTGATTGCCGATTCGCACGCGGTTCGGCAGGAACACCACCTGCTCCACCGGCACGGAATATTTCTCCGCCGCGAAATCGATCAGCCGGTTCTTGATCTGCTGCGCCGCGTTCTGCGCCGCCATGCCGTTCAGGTCCGATCCCGACGACGCCGCCGTCGCCGAGGTGTTCGGCACCTTGCCCGTCGTCGTGGCCGTGATCTTCACCTGGTCGAGGTCGATCTGGAATTCTTCGGCCACAACCTGCGCGACCTTGAGGTAAAGCCCCTGCCCCATCTCGGTGCCGCCATGGTTCAGGTGAACCGAACCGTCGGTGTAGACATGCACCAGCGCGCCCGCCTGGTTGTAATGCGTCGCGGTGAAGGAGATGCCGAACTTCACCGGCGTCAGCGCCAGTCCGCGCTTGATCACCCGGCTGTTGGCGTTGAAGGCGCGGATCTCGCGCCGCCGCCGCGCATAGTTGGCGCTCTCCTCCAGTTCCGCGACGATGCGCTGTATGATGTTGTCCTCGACCGTCTGGTGGTACGGCGTGACATTTCGCCCGTCACCGTTCTCGCCGTAGAAATTCAGCTTGCGGATTTCGAGCGGGTCTTTGCCGGTGGCGAACGCCACCTCCTCGATCACGCGCTCGGCGCCGACCATGCCCTGCGGCCCGCCGAACCCGCGGAACGCCGTGTTCGACACCGTGTTGGTGTAGAGCGGCGCCGACTGCGCATGCACCGCCGGATAATAATAGGTGTTGTCGCAGTGGAAGAGCGCGCGGTCCGTCACCGGTCCCGACAGGTCGGACGAGAAGCCGCAGCGTGCCGCGAACATGAAATCGACGCCGTGGATATTGCCGTCCGCGTCGAAGCCCACCTCGTACTCGATCAGGAAATCGTGGCGCTTGCCCGTCGCCGTGAAATCGTCGTCGCGATCCGGGCGGATCTTCACGGCTTTGCCGTGCTTCTTCGCCGCGATCGCCGCGAGCGCCGCGAACTGGTTGCCCTGCGTTTCCTTGCCGCCGAACCCGCCGCCCATGCGGCGGATTTCGACGGTCACGGCGTGGCTCGGCACGCCGAGCGCGTGGCCGACCATGTGCTGCACTTCGCTCGGATGCTGCGTCGAGCAATAGACGGTGACGTCCTGATCCTCGCCGGGGATCGCCATCGCGATATGGCCTTCGAGGTAGAAGTGCTCCTGCCCGCCGACGCGCATCTTGCCCTTGACGCGCTTCGGCGCCTTTTTGATCGCGGCTGCGGCGTCGCCGCGCTTCAGCGTCAGCGGCGGCGTGACGAGCTTGTCCTTGCGCGGATCGAGATCGCCAATGTCGGTGACGAAGGGCAGCTCCTTGTATTCGACCTTCGCCAGCCGGCAGGCGCGGCGCGCGTCCTCGCGCGTCTCGGCGATCACGCAGAAGATCGGCTGTCCGTAGAACTGCACCTTGCCGTCGGCGAGCACAGGCTCGTCATGACGGCCCGTCGGCGAGATGTCGTTTTCGCCGGGAATGTCTTTGCCGGTGAGCACATCCACGACGCCGGGTGCTGCGCGCACCGCGGACAAATCGAGCTTGGTGATGGTCGCATGCGTCGCGGCCGACAGGCCGAGGCAGCCATGCAGCGTGCCGGCCGGTTCCGGCATGTCGTCGATATACTGCGCGCTGCCGCTCACATGTTTGTGGGCGGAATCGTGCCGCTGGTCGGTGGCGACGCCGCCCGCGATCTTGACGGACTTGAGGTCGGGGGCGTGCTTGTTCATGCCGCGACGCGCTCCGCCCGCGTGATCTGCGTTGGCGCTTTCGTGCAGCTCGTCTCCAGCCAGAAGCGGCGCAGCAGATTCTTGGCCGCGAGCTGCCGGTATTCCGCCGAAGCGCGCATGTCGGTCAGCGGCGTGAAGTCTTGGTCGTAGGCCGCGAGCGCGGCGTCCACGACCGTCTCGCTCCATGGCTTGCCGATCAGCGCGGCCTCGACGGCGAGCGCCCGTTTCGGCGTTGCCGCCATGCCGCCATAGGCGATGCAGATATCGGCGACCGTGCCGTCCTTCGCCAGCGTCAGCAGGAAGGCGCCGAGCGTCGAGGTGATGTCCTCGTCGCGGCGTTTGGTGATCTTGTAGGCCGCGAAGTGCTCACCCTTGGCCGGCACCGGCACATGCACGGCCTCGACGAACTCGCCGGGCTGCCGGTCCTGCTTGCCATAGGCGATGAAGAACTCTTCAAGCGGGATCGTCCGCCGCTTCTTGCCTTTGCGCAGCGTCAGCGTGCTGCCCAGCGCGATCAGCGGCGGCGGCGTATCGCCGATCGGCGAACCGTTAGCGATGTTGCCGCCGATGGTGCCCATGTTACGCACCTGGTCGCCGCCGATGCGGTCGAACAGCGGCCCAAGCGCCGGGATGCGTTTCGACAAAAGCGCAAAGGCTTCCGTATAGGTGACGCCCGCGCCGATGCTGATGACGCCCTTGGCCTCGCTGATCGTCTTCAGTTCCGCGATGCCGCCGATGAACACGACGGGCGTGATGTCGCGCATGAACTTGGTCACCCAGAGCCCGACATCGGTCGAGCCGGCCACCACGGTCGCCGCCGGATTGGCCTCCAGCACCTTGGCGAAATCGTCCGTGTCGGCCGGAACGATCAGGCGCTCCTTGCCGTCGCCGATCTCGACACGCGTGCCATCGGCAAAACCCTTCAGCTTCGCGACGATCTTCTTGCGCTCGACCGCGAGCGGGTCGCTGGCCGCCGCGCCATAGCTGGAGATGGCGCGCGCCGCGCGCATGATCGCTTCATAACCGGTGCAGCGGCAGAGATTGCCCTGCAGCGTCTTTTCGATCGCCCCGTCGCTCGGGTTTGGATCGCGCATCCAGAGTCCGTAGAGCGACATGACGAAACCCGGCGTGCAGAAACCGCATTGCGACCCGTGGAAATCGACCATCGCCTGCTGCACGGGATGCAGATGCCCGTTGCTGCCGGCGAGATGCTCGACCGTCACGATGTGACAACCATCCAGCGAACCCAGGAAGCGGATGCAGGCATTGACGCCTTCGTAAACGAGTTTGCCATTGTGGAGCCGCCCGACCAGAACGGTGCAGGCGCCGCAATCGCCCTCGGCGCAGCCTTCCTTGGTGCCGCGCATCGAGCGGCGGAGCCTGAGATAATCGAGCAGCGTTTCGTCGGGCCGCACGGCCGACAGCGCGACGTCCTCACCATTGAGGATGAAGCGGATATGGTCGCGCGTCTTCAGTTTGGCCACGATCAGCTCCCGCGATAGGTCGAATAGCCGAATGGCGAAATCAGCAGCGGCACATGATAGTGCGAAGCGTCCGCCATGCCAAAGCGGATCGGGATCTGGTCGAGAAACAGCGGATCTGGCAGCTTCTTGTTCTTGCCCCGCAGATAATCACCCGCGAAGAAAACCAGCTCGTACTGACCGGTTTTGAAGGCTTTGCCCTCCAGCAGCGGCGCGTCGCAGCGCCCGTCGGAATTGGTCACGACCTCTTTCAGCTTGCGGTGCGAATTGCCGTTCACGCTGTAAAGCGCGATCCTCAGCCCCGCCGCGGGCTTACCCGATGCCGTATCGAGGACATGCGTCGTCAGACGCCCAACACTGGCTGTCGCCATTTCCCCTGCCTCCTCCGGTCGGTTTTTTCGCATTATTTTGAAGTTCGGCGATTAAATGCCATGGCCAAAGCGCGGTGAAGAGAAGGGCCACAAAAAGACTTTCAAAAATTTTGGGGGGAATGGCAAATGTGCGCTTTGTTATCCTAGAGCAATTCCAGCAGAAGTGTGAGCGGTTCTGCGTCCGGAATTGCGACCAAAATAGCAGCCAACCCGGCTCTCCTGGGGCGAGAAAGACAGACCGAAATCCGATGCGTTACGAACGGAATATGCGGGGTTATGGCGCCAATCCGCCGGATCCGAAATGGCCGGGTGGAGCCAATGTCGCGGTGCAGTTCGTCGTCAATTACGAGGAAGGCGGCGAAAACTGCATCCTCCACGGTGACAAGGCGTCTGAAGCCTTCCTGTCCGAGGTCGTCGGCGCCCAGCCCTGGGCGGGTCAGCGCCACTGGAACATGGAATCGATCTACGAATACGGCGCCCGCGCCGGCTTCTGGCGGCTGCATCGCATGTTCACCGAGGCGAATGTGCCGGTCACAGTCTATGGCGTGGCGACCGCGCTCGCCCGCTCGCCCGACCAGGTCGCCGCCATGCAGGACGCCGGCTGGGAGATCGCGTCGCACGGCCTGAAATGGATCGACTATCGCGACCACACCGCCGATGACGAACGCCGTGACCTGAACGAGGCGATCCGGCTCCATGCCGAGGTCGTCGGCGAACGTCCCGCCGGCTGGTACACCGGCCGGACCTCCGTTCAGACCGTCAGACTGGCCGCCGAGGAAGGCGGCTTCGCCTACATCTCTGATACCTATGACGACGAACTGCCCTACTGGTTCGAGCACGACGGCCGCGCCCAGCTCATCATTCCCTACACGCTCGACGCCAACGACATGCGCTTCGCGACGCCGCAGGGCTTCAATTCGGGCGACCAGTTCTTCGCCTATCTGAAGGACTCCTTCGACACGCTTTACGAAGAAGGCAAGGCCGGCCGGCCGCGCATGATGAACATCGGCCTGCACTGCCGCCTCGTCGGCCGGCCCGGCCGTGCCGCGGCGCTGAAGCGCTTCATCGATTATGTGAAGAGCCACGACAAGGTCTGGCTGGCGCGCCGCATCGACATCGCCAGGCACTGGGCCGAGCACCACCCCTACCAGGCGCCGGCGCTGCGTCCGTCCGGGATGGACCTGCAGACATTCGTCGCCAGGTTCGGCGGCATTTTCGAGCATTCTCCGTGGATCGCCGAGCGCGCCTACCGCCTGGAACTCGGGCCCGCGCATGACAGCGCCGGCGGTTTGCACAATGCGCTCTGCCGCGTCTTCCGCTCGGCGAGCGAGAAGGAACGGCTGGACGTCCTGAAGGCGCACCCCGACCTCGCCGGCAAGCTCGCGCAGGCAAAGCGCCTGACAGAAGAGTCGACGCGCGAGCAGGCCTCCGCCGGCCTCGATGCGCTGACCGACAAGGAGCGCGAGCTCTTCACCAAGCTCAACGCCGCCTACGTCACCACCTTCGGCTTTCCCTTCATCATCGCGGTGAAGGGCAAATCGAAGGAAGAAATCCTCGCCGCATTCGAGGCGCGCATCGGCAACAGCCGCGCGGTCGAATTCGAAACCGCCTGCAAGCAGGTCGAGCGGATCGCGCTGCTGCGCCTTCGCGACATGCTGCCCCTTTGAAGGAACATTTGATGGCTGGCCGAACCTACTACGCGCCGCACGGTGGACTGGCTCCACAGACACAGCTTCTGACCGGTCGCTCCGTCTTCACCGAAGCCTATGCCGTCATCCCGAAAGGTGTGATGCAGGACATCGTCACCAGCTATCTGCCCCACTGGAACAATACGCGTTGCTGGATTATCGCGCGGCCGCTCTCCGGCTTCGCCGAAACCTTCTCGCAATACATCATGGAGGTGGCGCCCGGCGGCGGCAGCGACCGGCCCGAGCCGGACGCCAACGCGCAGGGCGCGCTGTTCGTCGTCGAGGGCGAACTGACCGTTTCGGTCGGCGGCAGGAAAACCGTGATGAAGCCGGGGCATTTCGCCTATTTGCCGCCGGCGTCGAAATGGACCGTGCGCAACGCCGGCAGGAAGCCGGCGCGGTTCCACTGGATTCGCAAGACCTATGAGCGCGTCGAGGGCATCGACGTTCCGGAAGCGTTTTTCGCCGACGAGGCGAAGATCGCACCCATCCCCATGCCCGACACCAACGGCGTCTGGGCAACGACGCGGTTTGTCGACCCGTCGGATCTGCGCCACGACATGCATGTGACGATCGTCACGCTCGAGCCGGGCGGCGTCATCCCGTTTGCCGAGACGCATGTGATGGAGCACGGTCTCTACGTGCTGGAAGGCAAGGCGGTCTACCGCCTCAACCAGGATTGGGTCGAGGTCGAGGCCGGCGACTTCATGTGGCTGCGCGCCTTCTGCCCGCAGGCCTGTTACGCCGGCGGCCCGGGCCGCTTCCGCTATCTGCTCTACAAGGACGTGAACCGTCATGCGAAGCTGGGCGGCTTCGGTCGATGACGAGTTACAGCCACTTCGCGCCCCCTCCACCACGCTTCGCGTGGTTCCCCTCCCCCGCTTCGCTGGGGAGGATCCAGGGTTGCGGACATCATCGCCGGTTGATCCTCCCCCGTTTACGGGGGAGGGGGACCGCCGAAGGCGGTGGAAGGGGCGAATGACTCGCACTATCACCGCCACACCCCTGACGCGCGAAACCTTCGCGCCATTCGGCGATGTTATCGACACCGGCGGACCGAACCACTACCCGATCAACAATGGCCGCTGTGAGCGCTACCACGATCTGGCGCGGGTTCAGGCCGAAGGCCCTAATGCGCGCGTGCTGATCTCGATCTTCAAGGGCACGCCTTACGATTTCCCGCTGAAGCTCACCATGGTCGAGCGCCATCCGTTCGGCAGCCAGGCCTTCATGCCGCTCTCGCCGCGCCCTTTTCTCGTCGTCGTGTGTCCTGACACCAAGGACGGTCCGGGCGAGCCGCACGCCTTCGTCACCAGCCCGTTCCAGGGCGTGAACTACCCGAAAAATCTCTGGCACGCGGTGCTGACGCCGATTGGCGAACCCCAGGACTTTCTGATCGTCGATCGTGGCGGCGACGGCAGCAATGTCGAGGAGTTCCACTTCTCGCATCCCTACGAAATTCATCTCCCGAGTGTGACGTGATGGCTGACGTTTCCCTGATCGACCGCCTCCTCGACGTCATCGAGCACGACATCGTGCCGAAGACGGCGGACGGCGTTTCCCACGGCAACAAGCTGTTCGGCGCGGCGATCCTCAAGAAGTCCGACCGTTCGCTGGTGCTCGCCGAAACCAACAACGAGACTGAGAATCCGCTCTGGCACGGCGAGGTTCACTGCCTGAAGCGCTTTTACGAGATGCCGAAGGCTGAACGCGTCGACACGAAGGACGCGATCTTCCTCGCCACCCACGAGCCATGCTCGCTCTGCCTGTCGGCCATCACCTGGACCGGCTTCGACAATTTCTACTACCTCTTCAGCCACGAGGATTCGCGCGACAGCTTTGCCATCCCGCACGACCTGAAGATCCTGAAAGAGGTCTTCACCCTCGATCCGGGCGGCTACAACGCCGAGAACGCGTACTGGAAAAGCTTCTCGCTCCGGAAACTGGCGCGCGACCTGCCGGCAGGCGAGCGCGAACGCCTCGAACAGCGCATCGCGGCGATCTCGAAGACATATGACGAGCTGTCCGACGCCTATCAATCAGGCAAATCGGACAACGATATCCCGCTGAACTGACGCGATCAGAACGACGGCGCTTTCTCCAGCTTGGGTTCCTCTCCCCCACAGAGTGGGGGAGAGGTGTCACGCCCGGCGGCGAAGCCGCCGTAAGCGTGACGGAGAGGGGGAACTTTAGCTGCAATCTCCCTCCCCTCGATGGGGAGGGTGCCCGGCCAGGCGGCGTGTGCGGGGGTGGTCAGGCGGCCGAGCTACACGCGCTCCAGCGCGATCGCGATTCCTTGCCCAACGCCGATGCACATCGTCGCCAGCGCCAGTCTGGCCTTGCGCTCGCGCAGTTCCAGCGCTGCCGTGCCCGTGATCCGCGCGCCCGACATGCCGAGCGGGTGGCCAAGCGCGATCGCCCCGCCATTCGGGTTCACGTGCTCCGAATCCTCGGCGATGCCAAGTTCGCGGAGCACGGCAATGCCTTGGGAGGCAAACGCTTCGTTGAGTTCGACCACGTCGAAATCCGTCGGCTTCACGCCGAGCCGCGCGGCGAGCTTCTGCGACGCCGGCGCCGGGCCGATGCCCATGATGCGCGGCAGCACGCCCGCCGTCGCGCCGCCGAGGATGCGCGCGATCGGCGTCAGCCCGTATTTCTTCGCCGCCGCCTCCGACGCCACGATCAGCGCCGCCGCGCCGTCATTGACGCCGGACGCATTGCCTGCCGTCACCGTGCCCCCATCGCGGAACGGTGTCGGCAGCTTCGCCAGCGACTCGACCGTGGTGCCGGCGCGCGGATGTTCGTCCTTGTCCACGACGATCGCGTCGCCCTTGCGCTGCGGGATCTTCACCGACGTAATTTCCTTCGCCAGCCGGCCGTTCTTCTGCGCGGCGACCGCCTTGTCCTGGCTGCGCACTGCGAATGCGTCCTGGTCGGCGCGGCTGACCTGGAATTCCTCGGCGACGTTCTCGCCGGTCTCCGGCATGGAATCGATACCGTACTGCTTCTTCATCAGCGGATTGACGAACCGCCAGCCGATCGTCGTGTCGTAGATTTCCGCGTTACGCGAGAAGGCCGTGTCCGCCTTCGGCATGACGAACGGCGCGCGGCTCATCGATTCCACGCCGCCGGCGATCATCAGCTCCGCCTCGCCTGCCTTGATGGCGCGCGCCGCGATGATCGTGGCGTCCATACCTGAGCCGCAGAGCCGGTTCACCGTCGAAGCCGGTATTTCTTTCGGCATGCCTGCGAGCAGCAGCGCCATGCGTCCCACATTGCGGTTGTCCTCGCCGGCCTGGTTGGCGCAGCCATAGACCAGATCGTCCGCGGCAGCCCAGTCGACACCTGCGTTGCGCTCCATCAGCGCTTTCAGCGGCACGGCGCCAAGATCGTCGGTGCGCACCGACGCAAGCTGCCCGCCGAAGCGGCCGATCGGCGTGCGGATGTAGTCGCAGATGAAGGCTTCGCTCATATTCTTTTACACCTGTGGAACAAGGAGATCGCCGACCGCACCGTCGGCAACCAGCGTGGCCTCGGTCAAGGCCTGCAGCTCTTCGAGACTCATACCGGGCAGTTTTTCGCGCAGCACGAAGCGCTGATTGACGACATCGACCACCGCCAGGCTGGTATAGACCGTCGTCACGCAACCGACGCCGGTCAGCGGCAGCCGGCACTGCTTCAACAGCTTCGGCCTGCCGTCCTTGGTGACGTGGTCGGTGATGACGCAGACGCGCTTTGCCCCATGCACGAGATCCATCGCGCCGCCGACGGCCGGCACCGAGCCCGGCCCCGTGCTCCAGTTGGCGAGGTCGCCAGTCTCCGCCACTTCGTATGCGCCGAGGATCGCGACGTCGAGATGCCCGCCGCGCACCATGGCGAAACTGTCGGCATGGTGGAAGAATGCCGCGCCCGGATTGAGCGTTACCGCCTTCTTGCCGGCATTGATCAGGTCCCAGTCTTCCTCGCCGGCGAGCGGCGGCTCGCCGAAATCGAGAATGCCGTTCTCGGTGTGGTAGATCACCTCGCGGCCCTTTGGCTTGAACTTCGCCACCATCTCGGGAAAGCCGATGCCGAGATTCACATAGGCGCCGTCCGGAATGTCCTGCGCGGCGCGCCAGGCGATCTGCGCATTGGTCAGCTTGGCCGTCATTGCACCGCCCCTCGAACAGCCCCTTGCTTGACCTCGTCGCGCAGCAGCGTCTCTTCCTGCTGCGGATCCGGCACCTCGACGACACGGTTGACGAAGATGCCCGGCGTGATGACCAGCTCCGGGTCAATCTCTCCCAGCTCGACGACCCGGCTTGCCTGCGCGATGGTGACTGTCGCCGCCATGGCCATCAGCGGCCCGAAATTCCGCCCCGCCTTGCGGTAGGTCAGGTTCCCCTTGCGGTCGGCGAGTTCCGCCTTGATCAGCGCCACATCCGCCTTCAGCCAGCGCTCCTGCACATAGTGGCGGCCGTCGAATTCGGCGACCGGCTTGCCTTCGGCGATCGTCGTGCCAAAACTCGTCGGCGTATAGAAGGCGGGAATGCCGGCGCCGCCGGCGCGGATACGCTCGGCCAGCGTGCCCTGCGGCACGAGCTCCAGGCCGATCTCGCCGGCAAGATATTTTTCGGTGAAGGCTTTCGGGTCCGACGAGCGCGGGAAGGAGCACACCATCTTGGCGACCATGCCGGCATAGATCATCGCGGCGATGCCGACGCCGCCATTGCCGGCATTGTTGTTGATGACCGTCAGCTTGGCCGGTGAACCCGTCTTCTTGTAACGCTCGACCAGAGTGTGGATAAGTTCGATTGGCGCGCCCGCGCCGCCGAACCCTCCGATCATGACCGACATGCCGTCCTCGACGTCGGCCAGCGCGGTGTCGATATCGGCGTAGACCTTGTTCATCCCTGCCCGGCTGATTCGAAAGTTCGTATTGCGAACATTTGTTCTATATGCGATACTTCTTAGCGTGACCCTATCGTCGGGTCAATTGAGCAAGGACGCCGTGACACAAACCGCAAGCCGTTCGCGCGACCATGTTAACTCGCTAGGGCGAGGCCTTTCCGTGATGGAGCTGCTCGCCAGCCATCCGGCTGGCCTGACGCTCACCGAGACGGCGGAACGGGCGGGGCTCACACGCGCCGGCGCGCGGCGCTTTCTGCTGACGCTGTCTGCCGCCGGTTATGCCGAGCAGGAGGGCCGCCGTTTCCGGCTTTCGCCGCGGCTGATTTCGGTCGCCCGCACCTGGCTTGGCGGTGCATCGCTCTGGACGTACGCCGAGCCCTTCATGCGGGAGGTATCGACGCAACTGAACGAATCCTGCTCCGCCGCCGTGCTGTCGGGCGAAGACGTGGTGTACGTCGCGCGCGTTCCCGGCCGCACCATCCTCTCCGTCGCGCTGCATGTCGGCACGCGCCTGCCGGCCTACTGCACGTCGATGGGCCGCGTGCTTTTGTCCGGCCTTCCGAGTGCGGAGCGAAAGGCCTTTCTTGCCCACGCCGACGTGCGCGCCAACACCCCAAAAACGGTGACCGCGAAGCGCGAACTGAACGACATCATCGCCGATGTCGCGGGCGCGAACTACGCCATCGTGGACGAGGAGCTCGAACTCGGCCTGCGTTCGATCGCGGTGCCGATCCGCGATCGCTCCAGCGCGATCGTGGCGGCCATCAACGTCTCGACCCAGTCGGCCCGCTGCTCGGTGAAAGAGATGCAGCGCGACTTCCTGCCGCCGCTGCGCGACGCCGCCCGCAAAATCGAGGATTTTTTCGTGGTGCAGTGAATCGGCGCCTATCTCCCCCCATGCGGGGGAGAAAGCGATTTCAGCGTCTTAGTGGAGCCCGCCGTAGGCGGTCTTCGCGACACTAAGTGCTAGAATCGCAAGAGAGGGGATTTGTCGGCACGACATCAAGCGACCCCTCTCTTGGATTTTCACGACCTTAGCTCGGGGACAAGCCCGCTCGCTAAGATCGTGAAAATCCATGCTCCGCCGCCGCCAAGAGGGAGATAGAGCTGCCCGCAACGCCGCAGCTCATTGCCAACCGCCCGCGCCGCGCCTGTCAGCATCTGTCAGCAGTCTTTTCTGTGAATCTGTCCACGGGGTGCCGACCCTCGCCGATAATGCGCGCATCGAACTCATCGGGACCCTGGACCATGGATAGACACGGCGAAGAAGACAGGCAGGTATTGGCGCAAATCGTCGCGCTTCTGCTCTCGCTCGCCGCGCTTTCTCTTGCGGCCGGCACACTGCCGGCGTCGCGCCGTTTTGTCCTGCTCGCGATCCTGCGCCATGCCGCCGATGTCGCTTGCGCCTTTGCGGGAACGCGCCACGCGCCGGTCGATTGCCGCTCATGGCCGGCGCCTGGCGAGGAAGATGCGAGGCACTTGTCAGGCGTGTTCAGCGCGCTGGCGCGCGCTTTGGCCGTCCTGGCGCATCAAGCCATGCACGCCGCAAATTGGCTGGTCTATCTCGCCTTTCCGCTGTCGCGGCAATCCGCGGACATGTCCGACGCTGTCACGCTACGTCCTCGCGTTGCCGACACCTCCTGATGTGCCGCCGATTTCCGGAGCAATCTTGCGCGACAATGGCCAGACGGGAGAAAATGCCGGGCGTGGCAACGGGAAACTATGCGCTTCGACCGCGCAACGAACTGCTGCGGTCAGATCGCCAGGTTCTCCTCGAACCGCCGACCGCCGAGGCCGCGGCAGGCGAGCGTCAATTTTGGCCGTCCGCGACCCGTCCCCTGTTCGCGCACGGCAAGCGTCACTGTGCTGGCGTTCCACGTCGCCTGCGCCAGCAGCCGCGACGCGTCCCCGTTGCGATAGCCCCAACCTTCGCCATCGTCGAAGAACAGCTCGTGTTCGGACGCATCCGCTCCGGCGCCTGCGAACAATGTCAGCTCGACATCGCTGGCATTGTGTGGCGCGGTCTCCGGCCATGTCGTTGCGAGCGGCAGGATGGCGCCCGAGCGAACGAAGATCGCCAGCCGGCCGAGCGGCGCCTCCGCAGTCGCGATACCTCCGCCCGCATGCACCGCGCCCGTATGGAAATCGTGCCAGCCGCCTTCGACGCGCGGCAGGTAGACATCGACCGCGAAGCGCCCTTCTTCCACGACGGGTGCGACCAGCACGTCCGGCCCGAGCATGAAGACATCCGCATCGTCGCGGCATTCCGCATCGTCGAAATGGTAGAAGGTCGGCGCGACAATCGGCGTGCCGGCGACGTGGCTCTGCCAGGCGAGCTGGTAGAGCAGCGGGAAGAAGCGGTAGCGCAGCGCCAGTGCCTGCTTGACCAGCTCCGTCACCTCCGCATGCATCCACGGCAGGTTCGTCGGGTCGGCGAGCTGCGGCTTCCACGAGTTCATCACCGCGCGCGGATGCAGCGACATCATCTCGACCCAGCGCACGAAGAGCTCCGGCCCAGCCTTCGGGCCGTCGAAGCCGCCAATGTCGTGCCCGATCGCCGGCATGCCGGACAGCGCCATCGAGAGGCCTTGCCTGAGATTCCATTTCAGCGTGTGCCAGCTCGTCCGGTTGTCGCCCGACCACGTCTCGCCGTAACGCGCGATGCCGATCGGCCCGGCGCGGCTGATCGTATAAGGCCGCTTGTCGGGTGCGCGGGCGAGCGTCGCCTCATAGGTCGCACGTGTCATCAGCAGCGCATGCAGCGGCCGCACATGGATCGCCGGAAGCGGTGCGCCAAAGCCCTCGACCGTCGCGGTTTCGTCCCACAGCTCGCACTCATTGTTGTCGTTCCACGCGGCGGTGAAGCCGGCGCCGAGAACCTGTGTTGCAATGCCGTCCTTCCACCACGCAACGGTCGCGGGGTTGGTGAAGTCGAGGCTCGAGCCCAGCCCACCCCAGAACATCTCCACCGCTGGCTTGCCGTCCGCACGGCGCACAAACCAGCCTTCGGACGCCGCCTGCGGATAGTTTGGATGTTCGGTCAGAAGCACCGGCTTCACATTGGCGCAGGTGTTGAAACCGAGCTCGCCAAGCCGCCGGAAGAAGCTGTCGCGATCCGGAAATTTGCTTGTGTTCCAGGTGAAGACGTAGCGCCGTCCGTCAGCCTTCGTCGTGTAGCCCGAACCGGAATGGATCGCGCTGATCGGGATATGCTCGGCACGGCAGCGCTCGGCGAAATTGGTCATCACGGCTTGCGCGTTCGGCGCATCGGCGTGGTGCATGGTGGTGAACGAGAATCCCATCGACCAGCGCGGCTGGAACGCGGGCCTGCCGGTGAGCTGCATCAGCCGGGGCACCACGTCGCGCACCTTCGGTCCCGCAATCACATAATAGATAAGGCCCTTCTCGTCCGAGTCCACGTGCCGGTAGTGCGGGTGATAGTTCGAGTGCTCCGCGCCGAGATCGAAGATGATTTCCGACAGCGTGTCGTAGAACAGCCCGACCGCGCCGCCCTGATCCGTATCGGCGATGACGAAGGGCGCATGCTTGTAGAGCGGATCCTGCGTTTCGGCATTGTAGCCGAGGCTGTCGGTCTGCAGCGCGCGCAAGCGGCGGCCGGTGCGGTCAAGTTTGCCGGTCTTGTCGCCAAGACCGTAGTGCCGGTCAGCGAGCGTGCGTCCCTGGAAATGCCGGAACACATGTTTCTCGGCGAACCACTGATACGCGCCGGCATCGCGGTCCGCGAGAACGGTTTTCCACGCGCCTTCATTGCGGTGTTCGAACTTCAAGCCAAGCGGCGCGGCAGCCATCGTCACGCGCCAGTCGCCGACCTCGACTGCACTTGCGGAAACTTTTGCCTGCGCGCCGGCAAAATCTTCGACGGAGAGACGGTCGCGGCCTTCCCACGGCACATCGCCGCCGGGCGCGATCATCCAGGTGCGTTCAACCGCGAACCCGCCTTCAGGCACGATCGCAACTCGCACCAGCCAGTCGGCGAGCACATCGACGCGCAGCGTGAAGCCGCCGGAAAGCGATGCGGTGGCGCCTTGGCCAGCCGCCGACAGCGGAGAGGTAGCAGCAAGAAATGTCATCATACGTCCAGGCGGTTAAACGGCTTCGCCGATCTTGAGGCGCTTCTGCGCCAGTCCGGTGTCCTTGCGGAAAAGGTGCGACAGTTCGGGTCGGAACACGGCACGCGCTTTGTCGCCGCGCTTGATCGGTGTCTGCCCGGCGATGTGCGCGGTCAGCTTCGTCCCGTCCGGCCGCTCGCAATAGAGATAGGAGTCGCCACCAAGCTGCTCGATTGCATTGACGGTCACCTCGTGGCCGTCCGCGCCGCCAATGTCGAGATGATCGGGCCGGATGCCGAGCTGCGCGGCATCGCCCTTGGCCAATCCGCTGCCATCGACGGCGGCGCGGTAGGCGTGGCCGTTCGCGTCCTTGACCGTGACGACCTCGCCATCGACCGCATCGACCGTGACATCGACAAAGTTCATGCGCGGCGAACCGATGAAACCGGCAACGAACTGGTTGACCGGACGATTGTAGAGCTCGAGAGGCGTGCCCACCTGCTCGATCACGCCGGCGCGAAGCACGACGATCTTGTCGGCCATCGTCATCGCCTCGACCTGGTCGTGCGTGACGTAGATCATCGTATTGCCGAGCCGCCGGTGCAGCGACGAAATCTCGCCGCGCATCGTCACGCGCAGTTCCGCGTCGAGATTGGACAGTGGTTCGTCGAACAGGAAGACGCGCGGCTCGCGCACCACGGCGCGGCCGATCGCCACGCGCTGCCGCTGGCCGCCCGAAAGCTGCTTCGGCTTGCGGTCGAGATAGCTCTCGATCTGCAGCATCTTCGCCGCGCCATCGACACGGGCCTTGATCTCGTCCTTCGGCGTCTTGATGTTCTCCAGCCCGAAGGCGAGGTTCTGGCGCACGGTCATGTGCGGGTAGAGCGCGTAGGTCTGGAACACCATCGCCAGTCCGCGCTGCGAGGCGCGCTGCTCGTTGACGCGCTGGCCGTCGAGCCTCAGCTCACCGTTAGTGATCTCCTCCAGTCCGGCGATCATCCTGAGCAGCGTGGACTTGCCGCAGCCCGAAGGGCCAACGAAGACGCAGAACTCGCCGTTCTCGATCCTCAGATCGACACCCTGAATGGCGCGCGTCGTGCCATAGTCCTTGACGATCTTTTCGAGCTCGACGACGGCCATCTATTTCACTCCCGACGACGCGATGCCCGTCGTGACGTATTTCTGCAGCACTGCGAAGACCAATGTGATCGGCAGCAGTGTCAGGATCGTCATGGCAAGCAGGTTCGACCACGCCGTCTGCAATTCACCCTGGAAGGAATTCAGCGCCAGTTGCAGCGTGAAATTTTCCGAGCGCGAGAGCACGATCAGCGGCCACAGGAACTCGTTCCAGCGCCACATGACGGAGAAGATGACGAGCACGGCGAGCGCCGGCGCCGAGAGCGGCAGCACGATGCGCCAGTACACTTTCCACTCCGATGCGTGATCCATGCGCGCCGCGTCGAGCAGATCGTCGGGAATGGTCAGCATGTATTGCCTGAGCAGGAACACCCCTGTCGGGGTCGCCACAGCGGGCCAGATCACGCCCCACGGCGAATTGACCAAGCCAAGCTCGGCGACGACGAGATAGATCGGGATGAGGTTGATCGTCGGCGGGATCATCAGCGTCGCGATGATCAGAACGAAGACGATGGTGCGCCCGCGGAACTGGTATTTCGACAGCGCGAACGCCGCCATCGAGTTGAACAGAACCGTGATGATGGTCGCCACCACGGTGATGAAGGCGCTGTTCCAGAAATAGAGCCCGAAATTGAAGCGGTCGAACAGCGCGGTGTAATTCTCCAGCGCCAGCGCGAACTCCCGTTCCGGCACGCGGTCGTTGATGTTGACCTGCAGCTTCTCCGCGGGATTTGCGGGGTCGACCATCTGGCTCATCAGGCCGATGCGGCGCACCTGCGCCAGCACCTTGCCTTCATGCTCGCCGGCGATCACGCGGAAGAGCTGCAACGGCTCCTCATAGCCTTCAACGCTCACGGTGATCGGCGCGAGCGGCAGCAGCGTCGGCGGATACTCCTGCAGGGCCGCTTCCGTCTTGAACGACGAGAGCACCACCCACAGCACCGGCCCGAACATCAGGAAGATCGCCGTGAAAAGATAGATCCAGGTCAGCCAGTCGGTGATGTCGAACCGGCCGCGACCGCGTGTGCGGGTGAGAAAGCCGAGGCTCATGTCGAGCCGCCTTCCGCCTGGTTGCGCGTCACGCGCAACTGCAGCAGCGTCAACACCAGGAGCACGACCGCCATCAGGATCGAAGCGGCGGCAGCAATGCCGTATATGCGCGGCTGCACCGCGAAGCCGGTCTCGTAGATGAACTGCAGGACCAGCAGCGTCGCCGAGCCCGGTCCTCCGCCGGTCAGCACGAAGATCTCGTCAAAGGCTTGCACCGCGCGGATCAGCGACAGCACGACAACGACCGCCATGGTCGGCATCAAGAGTGGCAGCGTGATGCGCGAGAAGGTCCGCCACTTCGACGCGCCATCCATCTCGGCGGCTTCATACACATCGCTCGGGATGGACTGCAGGCCGGCCAGAAGGATCAGCACGTAGAAACCCATATGCGCCCAGATCGACACGAAGATGATCCAGAAGAAGGCCCAGTCGGCCTCGAGCAACCAGTTGACGGTCGGTAGGCCCGAGCCTTCGAGCGCGGCGTTCAGCACGCCGAAGCGTTGCAGCACCCATTTCCAGATCAGCGCGACCACAACCGGGCTGAGCAGCACCGGGTAGAAGAACACGCTGCGGAAAAAACCACGGAACGGGATGTTCTGATTCAGCACCAGCGCGGTGATCAGCGAGAACAGGATCATGAAGCCGACCTGCAGCACGACGAACCAGCCGGTGTTGTGGATGGCGCGCCAGAACAGATCGCGCTGGCAGGAATTCGGATCGAGATAGTTCTCGCAGTTGAGCAGCACCGAAAAATTCTGGAAGCCGACATACGGTCGGTCGGCGAGCAGAATGTTGTCGCTGCCGGTCGTCGCGTAGAAGAAGGAGAGAATGATCGGCAGGAAGGTGAACGCGCCGAAGATCACCAGATTGGGCAGCAGGAACACCCAGGCGATACGTTGCGGACCGGTCAGCCGCTGAATCGCGAGCATCGGCCATTCGAGCAGGTTGAAGACCGCTCGATAGATCCAGCCGGCAGCTTCGGCGATGGGAGCGAACATCACGGGTCCGTGCGTGAGCGATTTGCCGGAGGCGGTTTCCGCCTCCGGCAGTCTGTCAGATCACGAGACCGCTGGCTACTTCGCGGCCGCCAGCGCTTCCTTAACGTCGGTGTCGATGCGCGCCAGCGCTTCGTCCAGCGTGGATTCGCCGACGATGGCCTGGGTGAGACGCGTCACGATCGCCGTGAAGATCGCGCGGTTGTTCGGATAGCCCTGGATCTGGAAGGCCACCGGGCTGAACTCGGCGAGCGATTCAGCGAAGACCTTCAATGCGGCGCTTTCGGCTTCCGTCGCGCCCTCATAGGCGATGCCCTTGGCTTGCAAGTTCTGGTTGGCCGGGATGTTCTTGGTCTTGGCCAGAACGGCCGCCTGCACATCCTCACGCGCCATGAAGTCGATCAGCTTGCCAACCTCTTCCGGCGCCTTGGTGTGCTTGAAGCCTGCAATGCCCGCGCCGCCCGGAATGCCCGTGCAGCCGGCCGGACCGCACGGCGCCGGCACGGCGAGCCAATCGAACGCGTCGCCGACATCGCGGCCGAAGCGGCCGATCTGCCACGACCCGGAGATGTACATGACGAGGCTGCCATTGGTGAATTCCTTCGCCGCGTCCTGATAGGTCGCGCCGCCGGAGCCGCCCCACACGTCTTTGGCAATGACACCATCGCCGTTCCACGCCACGAACTTCTCGGCGAACGCCTTGAAGCCTTCATCGACGGTGATCGGCGTGCCGTCGGCGTTGAAGAACTTCGCGCCATAGGAGATCGCCGGGCCGGCGAAACGGTGGCCGGAGCGATCCATCGCAACGGCGAACGGCGTCTTGGTCTTGTCGGCCACTTCTTTCGCGGCCTTCGCCCAGTCCTCATAGGTCGCGCCCTTGGCCGGCAAGGCCACGCCAGCCTGATCAAACAGCGTCTTGTTGACGAACGGACCCGTCGCCGTCTGCTGGTCCATGATCGCATAAATGCCCTTGTCGTCGGGGCTGGCGGTGCGCGTCCAGGCAAGCGTCTTGCCGTAGGCGGCCTCGATCGCGGCGGCGTCCTTCACGTGAGGCGTCACGTCGAGCATGTATTTCGACAAACCGCCGAGATCGGTGACGCGGGCAAGATCGGGCCCCTCGCCCGCGGCGAGCTGAACGGGCAGGCCTTCGAGAATGGTCTTGTAGGGCACCACGTCGACCACGACCGTCGTGCCGGAATTCTCGGCCTCGAATTTCTTGATCTGTTCGGCCCAGGCATCGCACTCGGTGCCATCCTGATAGCAGGCGAAACGGAGTTCAGCGGCGGATGCCGAAGACGCCGCGGCCATCGCTGCGAACGCAATGCCGGAAAGCAGGAATTTGGACTTCATCATTACCTCCCATGGTGCACTTTTTGGTGGATTAATGCGGGCTCCGGTGCATCGTCAAAAAGCTATCTTATATCTTATATAAGAGTCAATTTTGGCTGCTCCCGCGGTTCTGTTTCGAAGGGCGTGTTCAGCACCGAATTCACGTGTTTCGCCATTTCGTCCGCGGCCGTCTCGGCATCTCCCGCGCGGATCGCATCGAGAATCTTCAAGTGATCGCGCCATGCGCGCTCAGAGCGACCACGGATGGATGACATTAATATGAATCGCTCCCGGTCGACATGAACTTTCACAGACTGCACGAGTTGCCACGCGTTCGGCACCTCGGCCATCTCGGCGAGCAACGCATGAAACTCTTCGTCGGCATCGAAGAAAGTTGCGTAGTCGTCGGCGAGAGCAGCCTTTTCCTGTCGCTCCATGATTGGGGCGAGCGTCTCTTCATTCAGCCCCTGTTCGGCAAGCCGCCGCGCAATCTCCCGCTCGATGGCGGTTCTCAGGAAAAGCGCTTCGAGGAACCGTGCCCGGTCGCGTGCCGCCACGACCGATCCGACCTGCGCCTTGGTGACGATCAGTCCCTCGCCTTGCAACTGCTGGAGCGCGGCGCGGAGCGGCGTGCGGCTGACGAAACAGAGGGCGGCGATGTCGCTTTCGTGTACGGGTGTCCCCGCCGGCAGACGCCCATCGACAATGCGCTTGCGCAGTTCCGAATAGATCTGCGGCCCAATCGCCGAGCGCCTGTCGATCGCAATACCGTCAAGCGCGGACGCAAGGTCAAACCCCTCCGGAATGCGCTTCACGCGCGGCATTTTTCAGCCTCCTCAGCGATCGCATCACGCATCGATTTCGCAAGCATCGTCTCGAGCCGCTGCCTGACCGCGGTGTTCCATTCGGGCGCGCCGGAAAGCTCCACCGGAAACAAGCCCGAAAGATCGAGCAGCCGATCGACAATCGAGCCCGCGTCACGGTTCGCACCGTTGAGCAGCGTTGCGATCTCCGCCTCGCGCGGATCGCGCAGCGCATATTTTTCGCCTGTTTCCGACATGCCCAGAATGTACCGCATCCAGGCCGCAACAGCGAAGACATAGGCATCCAGCGGAAGCTTGCGCTTGAGTGCAATCACCGCCGGTTCGATGATGCGCTGGGGCAATTTTTGCGTGCCGTCCATCGCGATCTGGTAGGTCTGGTGCTCAATCGCCGGATTGGCGAATCGTTCGCGTAACTCTCGCGCATAGTGTTCCAGATCGATGCCAGGAACGGGCTCCAGAGTCTTTGCCACCTCACGCATCTGGCGCTCGATCAGGATGACATGGTCCGCATCCTGCATCACATCGCGCACGTACTTCTTTCCCGCGATGAAGCCGGAATAAGCGAGCATGGAGTGCGCGCCGTTGAGCAGCCTGAGCTTCATCTTCTCATAGGGCGCAACGTCCCTGACGAAGACAGCATCCGCCGCTTCCCATTTCGGCCGGCCTGCGACGAAATCGTCCTCGATGATCCATTGCACGAACGGTTCGGTTTCGACGGCCGCGCGATCCTCGAACCCGGTCAGCCGTTCAGCATCGGCAAAGGTTTTGTCAGTGGAAGCGGGCGTTATCCGGTCGACCATGGTCGACGGGAAGGGCACGCTCTTCTTAATGAAATCCGCCAACTGGGGATCGCGCAATTTCGCAAACTCGAGAACAAGCTTGCGTAGAACCTTGCCGTTTGACGGGAGATTGTCGCAGCACAATACCGTGAACGGCGCTGTGCCCTTTTCTCGCCTCAGCCGCAAAGCCTCGACGATAAATCCGACCGCGCCCTGTGGAGTGTTCGGGTTGGCGATGTCCGCTGCGATTGCCGGATGGCCCTTATCCAGGCCACCGGTTTTCGGATCGAGGCCATAGCCTTTTTCCGTGATGGTCAGGCTGACGATTTTCGTCTCAGGCGCGGTCAGCGCATCGAGCACAGCTTTCGGATTTTCCGGGGCGACGAGAACGTTCGCGATGCTGCGCACCACGCGCGCAGAGACGCCGTCCGGCCCGCGCGTCAGCAGCGTATAGAGCCCGTTCTGCGGATTGAGCCCTTCCGCGACATCGGAGGAGCGCAGGCTGACGCCGGTGATCATCCAGTCACCGCCGGCGTCTTCCATCGCGAGATCCGTGTAGACCGCCTGGTGCGCCTTGTGGAATGCGCCGACGCCGATATGGACGATGCCGGATTTCGCCGAGCGAGCGTAATTCGAGGCTTGCACGCCGGCGGAAAGTTTCGCTGCGTTGCTCAGCCGCGTCACCCGCGCACCGCCTCATGATTGAGCGCCGTCATGACGCCACGCAATTCGGCCAACCCTTTCAGCCGGCCGATTGCCGGATAGCCGGGCTGCGCGCCGCGCTTCAGATCGTCGAGAATGTCCTGCCCGTGATCCGGCCGCATCGGAATCTGCCAATCGGCGCGGCCTTCGCTCTTGCGCCGCCGTTCCTCGGCAAGCAGCTCGGCGAGCACTGCGACCATATCGGTCTGCCCGGCGAGATGTTCGTCCTCGAAGAAGGAGCACGGCGTTTCCTCGGTATCGCGACGGACGTTGCGCAGGTGAACGAAGTGGATCTTCGGCGCCAGTGCGCGCACGATGGCCGGGCAGTCATTGTCCGGTCGGGCGCCGAGCGAGCCCGTGCAGAACGTCGCGCCATTCGCCGGCGAGTCGACGGCGTCGAGCACCGCCCGATAATCCTCCAGCGTCGACATGATGCGCGGCAGGCCGAGCAGCGGAAATGGCGGATCGTCGGGGTGACAGCAGAGCCTGACGCCGATTTCCTCCGCCAGCGGCACGACCTCGGACAGGAAATCAATCAGATTCTGCCTGAGCCGCTCCGGCGTGATGCCGTCATAGGTCGCGAGCTGTGCGGCAAGGCCCTCCAGCGACCAATGCTCTTGCGCGCCGGGAAGGCCGGCCGTCACGTTGGCTGCAAGCGTCTGCTTGCGATCATCATCCATCCTGGCGAAGCGCTTCTCGGCTTCGGCCACCACGGGCCGCGGAAAATCCTCCGCTGCGCCCTTGCGTTTCAGAATGTGGATATCGAAGGCGGCGAAGTCGTTGAGATCGAAACGCATTGCGTGGCCGCCATGCGCCACCCGCCACGCAAGATCGGTGCGCGTCCAGTCGAGCACCGGCATGAAATTGTAGCAGATTACTTCGATGCCGGCGCGCGCGAGGTTTTCCATGCTGCGCCGGTAGTGGGCAATATGGGCATGCCATTCGCCAGTCTGCGTCTTGATCGATTCCGAGACCGGCAGGCTCTCGACCACTTCCCATTTCAAATGGCTCATCGAGCCGCCGGGCAGGAACGCGACCTCGCGCTGGCGCTTCTCGATTTCCTCGGGCGTCCAGGTCGCGCCGGTCGCTACGTGATGCAGGGCCGTGACGATGCCTTCGACGCCGGCCTGCCGGGCATCCGAGATCGACACTTTGTCCGGCGGCCCGAACCAACGCCACGTCTGCCGCATGCACACTCCTCACCGTCGTCTCAAACTCGTATTCCAGTTTTGACGAAGGCTCAAGGGCGGGACTGGTCCACGGGCTCCTGACATGGAATGGCAGGAGGCCGTGGTATGCGCAGGGGCATGGTGCAAGAATCGGAAACCTATCTCCTCAAAGAGATCTTCAACCGCGAGCGGCTGAGCCACATCGCGACGGAAACCGCGGCGGTCTCGCCCGGTTTTGACACGAAGCGTTTCATGAAGCTCGCGACAAGAGACCTCGACGGACTGAGCATCATGCAGCGCATGCGGCAGGTCGCGACCAGCCTGCACGAAACGCTACCCGGCGGCTTCAAGAAGAACGCCGACATCCTGTCCGCGCTGGCGCCACGCGTGAACCACAGCTTCGCGGCGATCTCTTTGTCCGAATACATCGCGCTCTACGGCGAGAGCGATTTCGACCGTTCCATGGACGCGCTGAAACATCTGACGCGCTTCGGCTCGTCGGAATTCGCGATCCGGCATTTCCTCGTACGCGATCTGGAGAAGGCGCTTGCCGTCATGCGGAGATGGGCCGAGGACGAGAACGAACATGTTCGCCGCCTTGCGTCGGAAGGCTGCCGGCCGCGTCTGCCCTGGTCGTTTCAGATCAAGGAACTGCTGGGCAATCCGGAGCCTGCCGCGCCGATCCTTGATGCGTTGAAGGCTGATCCGGCGATCTATGTCCGGAAATCGGTCGCGAACCATCTGAACGACATCACTAAGGATCGGCCGGACTGGGTTCTCGACCGCTTGTCATACTGGCCGCGCGACAATGTCCATACGGCGTGGATCATGAAGCAGGCGCTACGGACGCTGATCAAGAAAGGCAACGCCGGCGCGCTCGCGCTTGTCGGTGCGAGCGGCAAAGCCGAGGTTAGGGTGGATCTTTTCGCGGTAACGCCGAAGAAGATCACGCTCGGTGATCGCATCCGCATCGACGCGAAAATCACCTCGACTTCAGACGGGCCTCAGCGCCTCGTGATCGACTACGCGGTTCATTACGTGAAGAAGAAGAGTGACGCCGGGCGCAAAGTCTTCAAGCTGAAGGAGATCGACCTCGCGGCGGGTGCCACGATCGATCTGTCGATCAGCCAGACGGTCAAAGACTTCACAACGCGCAAGCACGCCGCAGGTGATCACAAGATCGAGCTGATGATCAATGGCGTA
>Ga0335075_10002787_pt1 | contig 27933 bp, 25 predicted proteins | sample Lox_Sample_24_FD_206723 | JGI IMG/M metagenome (GOLD analysis project Ga0335075, IMG submission 206723) | Soil microbial communities from Loxahatchee National Wildlife Refuge, Florida, United States - Lox_Sample_2.4 | ecosystem: Environmental > Terrestrial > Soil > Wetlands | place: USA...
CTCGCTCCCGCAGGTCCAAGGAATAAGCTCGAGCCATTCATGCTGGCCTCCAATCCCAGCCAGCACCTTGAATCTGACTCGCGCTGTCTTGTGAATCTCCCATCGATTCAGTCAAAGCAGATCGCGCTCTAGACACGTGTCGGACACCGAGCTTTTGCACAAATCGAAGCCGGAGGCGGGCGGTTCGCCGGCTTGAGGTGTTTCACGGGATCCGGCCGGCGGAGGGCATGGACGCCGGAGCAGAAGGCGCGGATTCTCGCTGAGAGCTACGAGAGCGGAGACGAGGTCTCGGCTGTCGCGCGGCGAGATGGGCTGACTCCGCAGCGGTTGTTCGGCTGGCGCCGTGACGCGCGAAGACATGTCGCCCGACGACGGGGAAGCGATGGAGGCGTGACTTTCATGCCGGTGATGGTGGACGCGTCTATGCCGGATGCGCGGCCGCCTGCTGCAACCGTTCTTCCTGGAAGCTCGGCCGGGATGATCGAGATCGTGCTCGGCGCGGCGACGGTTCGCGTCGGGGCCGGGACCGATGTCGCGACGCTGACGAAAGTGCTGCGTGCGGTGAAGGCGGCGACGTGATCACGGTTCCGACGGGCGTCCGGGTTCTGGTAGCGACGAAGCCGGTGGGCTTCCGGCGAGGCGCGGACAGCCTCGCCGCGCCGGCGAAAGAGGTTCATCTGTCTTCGAGGCGATGGCGATGTTGGCCCCGTCTGCCGCGGGGCGAAGCGCGATGGCTGGAGATGAACAAGGTTTTGCCTTTGAGTGACCGCATAATGACGCCTCGCAGGCGTGCCCTGGGCACTACTGTGCTTCAGCCCGGTGAAAGCTGCTCGCGCAGCAAGAACTTCTGGATTTTCCCCGAGGCGGTCTGCGGGAATTGGTCCACGAACCGCCAGATACGGGGCACCTTATAGGAGGCGAGATGCCGGCGGCAGAACGCGTCAAGCTCATCCCCGGTGACGCTGTGACCTGGGCGTTGCTGCACAAACGCAGCGACTGCCTCGCCCCATTCTCTGTCCTGCACGCCTGTCACCGCCGCGCCGGCAACGCCGGGATGCGTGTAAAGAATATCCTCGATCTCGCGCGGATAGATGTTCTCACCGCCGCGGATGATCATGTCCTTGAGCCTTCCCTGGATGCGGCAATAGCCAGAGGCATCCATGCTGCCTAGGTCACCAGTATGGAGCCAACCGTCCTTATCGATAACAGCGGCAGTGGCGCGTTCGTCGTCGAAATAGGCGGTCATCACGCCGACCCCACGCGCGCACATTTCGCCGATCGCATCCACCGGGAGCGTCTCGTCGGTGCGAGGATCAACCACCTTGACTTCGGTGCCCGGGAGGGGCCGGCCGACGGTGGCCATCCAATCGGGATGAGGATCATCGGGTAGCGTGTGGGTGATGTATGGGGAAGCCTCGGTTTGGCCGTAGCCGATGGCGACCTTGAGTCGGAGTGTCTCCTGTGCCCGTCGCACCAGCTCGGGCGGCACTGGGGCACCCCCGAGGGTGGTCAACCGCCAGGAGCTGAGGTCGCGTGTCGCCGCATCCGGATGGTCGAGCATCCGGATGAGCATGGTCGGGACGGAGAGCATAACGGTTCCGCGCTCCGTCTCGAACAGCGCCAACATGAGGGCTGGGTCGAACGCGTGCGGCAGGACGTGCACACCGCCGGTTTGCAAGGCGCCGAGGGTCACGAGACCACAGCCGGCCGTGTGGAACATGGGCATCGGATTCACCCACACGTCTCCGGGTCCAGCTCCGATGACGCCGGCATAAAGGCGTGCGTTGTTCGCCAAACCGCGATGGGTAAGCTGCGCGCCTTTCGGAAAGCCGGTAGTGCCTGACGTGTATTGGATCTGCGCCGCGTCTCCCGGCCGGACTTGGGGGAGCGGTGCCAACGGCTCGGACGAAGCGATGAAGGCATCCCAATCGCCGAGCGAAATCACGCGGCGCAGATGGGGAAGATCGACGCGCACGCTCTTAACGACCTGAGCGAGGTCGCGGCCGCGATAAATGGGCTGCACGAAGACGCCGCTGGCTCGCGAGTGGCCCAGCACGTGCGCCGCTTCGTTGCCGAGATAGGCGGGATTGACCGTGACAAGCGTGATGCCGGCGAGCGCAGCGCCGAACTCTAAGAAAACCCATTCGGGTGAGTTGGCGGCCCATACCGCCACGTGCTCACCGGGAGTGAACTGGGTCAGAAGCGAGCGCGCCGCCCGCTCGGCGTTTTTCAAAAGATCGTTGAAGCTCCATTGGCGCCGGCCTCGCTTAAGGGCGCCATCAACGAGTGCTGTGCGCGATCCGTATCGCGAGGCGGCCTCTCTCAGCACCTCACCGATCGTCAGGTCCAGAACGGGTTCCGATCGGTCAGCCGGCCAATAGGCGTTGGTCAAGCGGTGCGCGTGGTCTGTGCTCAGCATCATGTTCTCCGAGACGTCGGCCTGGCCGGGCAATCTTATCTTTAATCTAAATCAGACGGTACGATTAAGACCATGCGGGTAAAATAGGAATCGGATAATGTCAAGTGGTATGGTATGATTCGGACCATGCTAGATCAGACCCCGATCCTCGCCGAGAACTCGCTCCGCCTAAGTCCAGTCTCCTATCTCGTGCTCGGCCTCATCGGTCTGCGCGGGGCCTCGACGCCGTATCAGCTCAAGCGCGCGGCGAGCCGGTCGATCAACTACTTCTGGCCGTTCCCGCACTCGCAGCTCTACGGGGAGCCTGAGCGGCTCACCGCCGCTGGGTTGCTGTCGGCGGAGCGCGAAGAAACCGGGCGGCGTCGCAAGCTCTACTCGCTCACCCCGCAGGGCAGGCACGCGCTAGAAAACTGGCTGGCGACCCCGCCGGGCGCCATCTTCGAAATGCGCGACATGGCGGTCCTGCAGCTTTTCTTCGGCGAGTTTGCGAGCCGGGAAACGATCGTCCGGCTCGCCGAGGATCAGGTGCGCCTCTATCGCGAGCGCCTTGCCGTCTATCAGACAATCGCCGATCAGTACCACACAGCGCCGATGAGCCAGCGTCGCATGGCTCCACTCGAACTCGGTATCCGTATGGCCCAGGCTTGCATCGATTTCTGGTCGGACATTGCGCGTCATCCACCCGAGCCTGATCGCGCAGGGCACGAATGACAGTAAGGGTCTCGTCGGGCAGGCGCCCGATCGCGTCGACCAGCGCCAGAAGCTGCTTCGGATGACGGCGGCAGGTGCGAGCGTATAAGCTCGAGAACGGGGACGAGTTGCGCGCCAGCGTTCGCGCCGAGAATTGGTGCTTAGCTTACCCCAGCCCGCATCCTGCGGATAGCGGCCCGAGATTTGAATGCCTGACTACGGCTACGCCGACGATATCGACCAGTGCGACGTGCCGAAAGAACGGCGCGACGCGCTGCAACTCTTTCGCGCCCGACGCCGCTTGTGGCTATCGTGGCTTCACACGGACAAAATCTACCCGATCTAGCCAACGCTGCACACGATGGTGTGGACCGAGGTTGCGTTCGGGGCGCTTACGGCTCTCGCCGTGGATAGTGGCGAGAACGCGCTCAATAACCCGCTTCTCGCGGAGGCGCTGGTGACCGGCCACGTGGCGACTCAGGTTCTCGCGATTCGCCGACTAATGGAGGACAGCCCCAAGGAGCGCCTCTCGCTGCGCAGCCTCGTAAAGGACCTCAAACGCAACGCCGGTCTCTTCACGCGCGAAAACTAGGTCTGCTGCGACGGCTTGCCGTACGACTACGCGGCCGTTCGGGAAGCACGGTTTGTTGAAAATGCGGGGAAGCGGGCACAAAGGGGCATCCGGGTGCCCCGAGGAGGCCCGCAGCACTACGCCCTCTCCGAAAGTCCGAAAGCCTCCACACGATCTTTGATAACCTCGCAGGAATCCAGCCCGCGAGGCGAAGCCGCGAAGATCGCCTCCCGCGTGAACTTCTCTCCACCATCGAGAACTGGCTCGACGAGAGTTGCGCGAATGACTTGGCAAAGTGGGCAAGTACCTATCTTGCGGCGTTGTCACGTTATCGAAACGGCGACGCGAAGCGGGATTGCTGTGCGTAACTCAAGCGGCCGCGAGGACCTCGCGCCACGTGGTCATCGCCGCGCCGCGGAGCACGCGGTGTGATTGAGCTGATATGAGATGGCGTTGGACGTTGAAAGTGTTGTAAACGGCGGCGTGGGTTGAAAGGAATTTCTGCGCAGAGCGAGCGCTCTTGAAACGTTGCATCTTGCGCTCCCGTCGGCGGGTTGGCTAATGCGAATTTCCGCCCGATTGTTCCTCCATCGCCCGCGCTCATGCAGGCGTTCGAGGTCGAGAGCGCGGGCTGCCGCGCCATATGATCGCAAATCGTCCGTGACGAACCGCTCGGGCACGAAGGCATACTTCTTCAGAAGCTTCCGCATCAATTTCAGAGCGGCGTGCTTGTTGCGCTTGGATTGAACCAGCACATCAGAACTTCGCCCTCGGCGTCGACGGCGCGCCACAGATATACCATCCGCCCATCGATCTTCAGATAGACTTCGTCAAGATGCCAAATCGCGTGCGGCTTCGGACGGCGCTTGCGCAATGCGCGGCGATCATCGGCCCGAAGTGGTTGACCCAGCGGCGCACGGTTTCATAAGAGACCGCGATCCCGCGCTCGGCGAGCAAATCCTCGACGTCGCGAAAGCTGAGGGTGAACCGGAGATAGAGCCAGATCGCCTGATTGATGACCTCAGGCGGGAACCGATATCCCGCGTAGCTGATCTTCCTCATGCCCCTTGGCTAGCGCGCCTACCAAGTCCAACAACCTGATGCCGGCGTGTTGATTTCCACTGAGAGCTGACCCGGGCGCTACGGGTTTTTCCATCGAGAACTGACCCATGTTCGAACCTTTCCCCCTTGGCCTGTCCGGGGGACGCTGAGTGATCGACATGGAGTTATTGAGCGTCATACGACGCTGGCACTATCGAGATCATTTCTCGATCCGAGAGATATCTCGACGCACTGGGCTGTCGAGGAACGCGGTCCGCAAGTACCTGCGTTCAGACAGCGTCGAACCGAAGTTTACCGTGCCAGATCGGCCGAGCAGGCTGGACCCATACGCCGACAAGCTGTCGCATATGCTGCGGCAGGAGGCGGGGAAGTCACGCAAGCAGAAGCGGACGATCAAGCAATTGCACGCTGATCTAGTCGCTCTCGGTTAGGACGGCTCGTACATGGCCGAAGAAGAAGGACCGGATAATCGCCGCATGAAATGACGGCTTCAATCTTCATGCATTCGAACCCGATTCGCGTCCGCCGCGCCACGACAGTCCGGAAGCGACGCTGCCGAGCTTGAGACGCAGACGATCGAGAGAGAGATAGATCACCGGCGTCGTGAACAGCGTGAAGATCTGACTGAGTATCAGGCCGCCCATCACGGTGATGCCGAGCGGCTGACGCAGCGATGCTCCCTGGCCGATGCCGATGGCAAGCGGCACAGCGCCGAGCACCGCCGCGGCCGTGGTCATCATGATCGGCCGGAGACGAATCACAGCCGCCTCGTGAATGGCCTCTTTCCCATCACGCTTCTCATAGCGTTCCAAGTGGATCGCGACATCGATCATCATGATGGCATTCTTCTTCACGATGCCGATGAGGAGGATTATGCCGATCAGCGCGATCATCGAGAAGGGCACGTCGAACAACAACAGCGCCAACGTCGCGCCAATCCCCGCCGAGGGCAGCGTCGACAGAATCGTCAGCGGATGGATGGTATTCTCGTAGAGAATGCCCAGCACGATATATACGACTACAAGGGCTGCGACGATCAAAAGCGGTATTGCGGCCAGGGATTGAGCGAAAACCTGCGCGGAGCCTTGGAAGTTGCCGTGGATCGAGGCGGGGGCGCCCAAGTCGCGCATTGCCGCATCGATCGCCGCCTGCGCGGCGCTGAGCGATCCTCCCGGCGGCAAGTTGAACGAGATCGTCGCCGCGATGAGGCCGCTCTGATGGTTGACCTGAATCGCCGTATGGTTGTCAACGTAGGTAGCCAGCGCAGAGACCGGCACCATCGTCTCGGCGGCTGTGCTGTCAGCGCTACCGCTAGACGTCCCGCCACGGCTGTTGGATATCGCGTTCGTCGCCTGGTTTGCCTCGGCATTCGCATTGAGCGTATTGGTGCTCGAGGAAGCCGTCTTGGGCGCCACGACCGATACGAATGTGGTCACGCCGCTGACCGTACCGCCTGGCATCTGCGTCTGCTGCGTTCCGGTCACATTGCCGGCGGCCGTGCTGAAGAAAATCCGATTGAGTTGCCGCGGATATTGCCAGTATTTCGGCGCGACCTCCATCACTACGAAATACTGGTTGTATGGATTATAAATGGTCGAGACGGTCCGCTGACCGAAAGCATCATAGAGCACTGCGTCGACCTGATTCGGAGTGAGGTTGTAGCGGGCTGCCGTCTCACGGTCGATTGTCACATAAGCTTGCAACCCGTTTTGTTGCATGTCCGTGTTGACATCAGTCAATTGGTCCCGATGCTTGCCAAGCTCGGCAATCAGTCTGGGAACGAGATTGTATATAACATTCGCGTCGTCACCGCTCAGGGTATATTGATATTCCGCCGCCGATTGCCTGCCGCCGATATGCAAATCCTGCTGCGCTTGCAGGAACAGCCTTGCCCCCGAAATGCCGTTCAGCTTGGGGCGCAAACGCTGGACGATCCGCTCCGCCGAAACACCGCGCTCCGCGAGCGGCTTGAGCTCGATGTAGATGTTAGCTGTGTTGCCGGCGCGGCCGGCGGAACCCGAACCGGCGAAGCCGAAGACCGAGGCCACGCCTGGATCTTTCTGCACGATTCTCTGCAGCTGGGAGAGCTTTTCGGACATCGCCGGAAAGGAGATGGCCTGATCGGCGATGATCTGTCCGATCACGATGCCCGTATCCTGTTCGGGGAAGAACGTCGACGGCAACAGCTGGAACAAATAGACATTCCCCACGATCAGGCCGATCAGCACGAGCCCAACCAGCAGCGCGCGGTCGAGTACGACATGCAGCCCGCGCGAATAGGCGTTCCTGAATCGATCGAACTGAGTCTCCATCCAGACGGCCCAGCGCGCCCTGGAATGCAACTCCGCGCGCTGTTTGAGGACGTGGGCGCACATGCAGGGCGTGATGGTGAGTGAGATCACCATCGAGAACACGATGGCGATCGACAGCGTGACCGCAAACTCGTGAAACACGAGGCCGACAGTGCCTGGCATCAGCAATATCGGAATGAACACTGCGATCAGGGACAGGCTCATCGAGATCACCGTGAAGCCGACCTCGGCACTGCCGCGCAAGGCCGCTTCTCGTGGAGTGAGGCCCGAGTCGAGATGGCGCACGATGTTCTCGAGCACGACGACGGCGTCGTCCACGACAAAGCCTGTGCCGATGGTCAGGGCCATCAGCGAAAGGTTGTCGATACTGTAGCCGAGCAGATACATTGGCCCGAACGTGCCGATGATCGACAACGGCAACGCCACCGCCGGTATCCAGGTCGAGCGCACCGATTGTAGGAAGACGAAAACCACCGCGATCACCAGGATCACCGCTATGGTGAGGGTCCGTTCGGTGTCGCCCACCGCGGCGTTGACCGACTGCGAGCGATCCATGGCGATGTTGACATGCGCGCCGTGCGGCAGCGTCGCCTCGAGCGACGGCAAGACCTTCCGGATTTGCGCGTCGGTCGCAACGATGTTGGCGCCGGGGATCGGATAAACGATGACGCCAACCGCCGGTTTGTCGTTGTACAGGCCGACATTGCGGATGTTCTCATTCGCATCGTTCACTTCGGCGACATCGCGCAACAGGACGGGTGCGCCCTTGCGGTACGCGATGACGAGATTCTTGTAGTCCGCCGCTACGGTCGCCTGATCGTTAGACGTGACCTCGAAACGTTGATCGCCCTGATCGATATCACCCTTGGCGCTGTCGGCGTTGGCGGCGGACACCGCGGCTCGCACATCTTCCATGCCGATGCCGTAACCGCTGAGCTTGTCCGGTTCGAGCTCGATGCGGACAGAAGGCAAGGCGCCGCCGCCGAGGGTGATCTGGCCGACTCCGGCGACCTGAGACAGCTGTTGCTGAATCACCGTATCGGCGCTGTCATAAAGTTGCGCCTTGGTCAGCGTGTCCGACGTGAGGGCCAAAATCATGATGGGCGAATCGGACGGGTTATATTGCCGCCAGGTCGGATTGCCGCGCAGGGTCGTCGGCAGGTCGGCGCGCGCCGCCTGGATCGCGGCCTGGACGTCGCGCGAGGCGCCGTTGATGTCGCGGCTCACGTCGAATTGGGCGATGATCCTCGCCGCGCCGACGTAACTCGTCGAGGTCAACTGGGTCACGCCGGCGATCGTGGCCATGCGCTTTTCCAGCGGCTCGGCGACGGTGGCGGCCATGATTGCGGGCGCGGCTCCCGCCAGGTTCGCCTGGACGACCACCACGGGGAAGGTGATGTTCGGCAAGGGCGCAACAGGCAGGTGGAAATAGGCAAGCCCGCCCGACAGGAAGATCGCGATGGCCAGCAGTGTCGTCGCCACCGGCCGGTCGATGAAGAGAGCGGGGATGCTCACGCCGGGCTCTCGGCCGGAGCTCGGCCCGGCCTGCGGCGCCTGAAGCGCTGCGCGAGACGATCGAAGGCGAGGTAGATCACCGGCGAGGTGAACAGCGTCAATATTTGGCTCAGGGCGAGACCGCCGATGATCGCCAAACCCAGCGGCCGGCGCAGCTCGGAGCCCGTGCCGGACCCAAGCAGCATCGGCAGGGCGCCGAGCATCGCCGCGAGTGTGGTCATCAGAATGGGCCGGAAACGTAGCAACGACGCTTCGAAAATCGCTTCCTCGGGCGACTTGCCGTGCTTACGCTCGGCTTCGAGGGCGAAGTCGACGATCATGATCGCGTTCTTCTTGACGATGCCGATGAGCAGGACGATGCCGATGATGCCGATCACGTCGAGGTCCTTGCCGGCGATTATCAGCGCGAGCAGCGCTCCGATGCCGGCCGAGGGCAGCGTCGAAAGAATCGTCACCGGATGAATGAAGCTTTCGTACAGCACGCCCAGCACGATGTAGACGGCGACAAGCGCCGCGATCAGCAGGAACACCTCGCTCGAAAGGGAATCCTCGAAAGCCTGCGCCGCACCCTGGAAGCTGCTCGTGATCGACGGCGGCAGATGCGCCGCCCGAATCGCCGCATTGACCTCGTCGACCGCCGTGCTGAGCGACGCGTTCTCAGTCAGATTGAACGATATGGTGACCGCGGGAAATTGCGCCAGATGGCTGATCACGAGCGGCGTCTTCCCGGTTTTAATGTCGGCGACGGCGGAAAGCGGCACCTGGCCCGTGGCGGCCGTCTGGGTCGGCAGATAGAGCGACCCCAAGGCTTTCAGGTCGGGCAAGCGATCGCGCTTGGCCACGAGGATCACGCGGTACTGCGTCGACTGGTTGAAGATCGTCGTGACGATGCGCTGGCCGAGGGCGTCGTAAAGCGCGTTGTCGATCGTCGCCGGGGTGATGCCGTAGCGCGCGGCAAGCTCTCGATTGACGTCGACGTTGACCGTCAACCCCTCATTGTTCAGGTCGCTGTCGACGTCGGTGATCGACTTTATCTGCCTCATCTTGTCGACGATCCGCGGCACGTATTTCGCGAAGTCCTGCTGGCTAGGCCCGCGCAGGACGAACTGATACTGATTGGGCGAAATCGTCGTATTGAGCGTCAGGTCTTGTTCGGGTTGCAGGTAGAGCTTGATGCCCGGAACGTCCGCCGCTTCGGCCTGTACGCGCCTTGCGATCTGCTCGGCGGTGCGCGAACGGTCGTCAACTCCCTTGAGATTGATCAGAAAGCGACCGTTATTCAGAGTGGCGTTGGTGCCGTCGATCCCGACGTACGAGGTCAGGCTGGTCACGTCGGGATCCTTCAGGATCGCGTCAGCCAGCGCCATCTGCCGTGCTGCCATCGCCTGGTACGAGACCGCGTTGTCGGCGATGCTGATCCCCTGGATGACGCCGACATCCTGCACGGGGAACAGTCCTTTCGGAATGACGACGTAGAGGAATCCCGTCAGTCCCACGGTGACGATCGCGACCAACAAAGTCAGTCCCTGATGGCGTAGGACCCAGCGCAGGCCGCGCTCGTAGGCGCCCAGCGTCCTGACGAACAATCCTTCGCTGATGCGCTCGAACCGGCTCGGGTCGCGTTCGGACTGGCGCCGCAGCATGCGCGCACAAAGCATCGGCACAAGAGTCAACGAGACGACGCCGGAAAGGACGATCGTGATCGCGAGCGTGACCGCAAATTCGCTGAACAGGCGCCCGATCACACCGCCCATGAACAACAACGGGATGAGCACCGCGATCAGCGACACGGTCAGCGATAGGATAGTGAAACCGATCTGCCCGGCCCCGGTCAGCGCTGCTTCGAGCGGGTTCATGCCCTCCTCGAGGTAGCGCACGATGTTCTCGATCATCACGATCGAATCGTCGACGACGAAGCCGGTGGCGATGATCAGCGCCATCAGCGAGAGGTTGTCGATCGAGTAGCCGAGCTTGTACATTACCGCCAACGTGCCGATCAGCGAAACCGGTACGGAAATGCTCGGAATGATCGTCGCCGGCAGATTCCGCAAGAAAACGAAGATCACCAAGACGACGAGCACGATGGCGAGCACGAGTTCGAAGAAGGCGTCGTCGACCGAGGAGCGGATCACTCCGGTGCTATCGGCCACGATGTCGACATGCATCGACGGGGGTAGGCTCGCCAGCAGTTGCGGCAGCTGCCGTTTGATTTGGTTGACAGTCTTGATGACGTTGGCGCCCGGCTGGCGCTGCACGTTGAGCACGATTGCCGCCGTGCCGTTGAACCAGGCGCCCTGCTCGATATCCTGAGCGGCCTGGCTGACCGTGGCCACGTCGCGCAGCACGACCGGCGAGCCGTTCTGGTAGGCAATGACCGTGTTGAGATAGTCCTGCGGGTCCGAAATCTGATCGTTGTCGTTGATGGTGTAGTCGAGCTCGGGACCGTCGAAATTTCCCTTCGGCTGGCTCAGCGTGATGTCGCTGAGCAACGTCCGCAGATCGTCGATATTCAGCCCGTAAGCGGCGAGCTTTTGCGGGTCCGCCTCCACCCTGATTGCTGGGACGTTGCCGCCGGACGGGCTGACGAGTCCTACGCCCGGCACCTCTGAGATCTTGGAGGCGAGTCGATTGTTGGCGATGTCCTGCAACTGGGTGAGCGACATCGCCTTGGATGTGACAGCGAGCGTCAGGATCGGCTGGTCGGCCGGATTGACCTTCGCGTAGGTCGGAGGCGCCGGCAGGCCACTCGGCAACAGGCTATTGGCGGCGTTGATCGCTTCCTGTACATCCTGCTCGGCGACGTCGAGATTCAGCGACAGATCGAACTGCAGCGTGATGATCGAGGCCGTCGCGGAACTGAACGAGGTCATTTGCTGCAGGCCGGGAATCTCGCCGAGTTGCACCTCAAGCGGCGCCGTCACCGTGGTCGACATCACCTGCGGGCTCGCGCCCGGATAGAATGTGCGCACCTGGATCGTCGGGTAGTCGACGTCGGGCAAGGACGAGACGGGCAGGAAGCCCACCGAGACGAGGCCGACAAGCACGAGAGCAATCATTAGAAGAGCCGTCGCCACCGGCCTGACGATGAACAGCCGGGAGACGTTCATCTATCGCGACTGCGGTGTCGGCGCTGAGGGCGACGCGTCGCCGTCGTCGGTCTTTTTTACCGGCGACGGCGCTTCCAAAGCCTGAGATTTCTGTGGCGCTGGCGTCGCGGCGACCGTTATCTTGGCGCCGTCGCTCAGGCGGTCCGTTCCCTCGGTGACGACGGAGTCGCCGATATTGAGGCCGCTCAAGATGACGGTGCTCTTGCCGTCGCTTGGCCCAAGCGTGACCTTATGCACCGAAACCGTATCGTTTTTGTTGACGAGGTAGACGTAATTGCCTGGTGCGCCGGTCAGCACAGCCGACGTCGGCGCGAGCACGACCTGGTGCAACGTGTCCACGAGCAGTTGAACATTGACGAACTCGTTCGGCGACAGCGCCTCGTCGTCGTTGGGAAACATGGCGCGCAGCGTGACCGTGCCGGTGCTCATGGTCATCTGATTGTTGATGGCGTACAGCGTCCCTGTTGCAAGCTTCTTGCTGTTATCACTTGTATATGCGGTCACTGGCAATTTCACACCTGGCGTGCGGAAGCGCTCGCTGACTTGGGCGAGATCGTTCTGGGCGACCGTAAACTCGACCGTCGTCGGCTTGATCGCGGTGACGACGGCAATCCCAGTGCTTGATGAGCCGGTGATGTAGTTGCCCGCATCGACGAGACGCAGGCCCACGCGCCCCGCGATCGGTGCAACGATGTGGGTGTAGGCGAGGTTGAGCTTCGCGGTCTCGATCGCCGCCTGGTCGAGCTTGACGGTGCCCTCGTCCTGACGGACGACGTAGACTTGGTCTTCGGCCTGTTGCCGAGCGATGGAGTTCTCGGTGACGAGTTTCTCGTAACGCGCGAGGTCCGTCTTCGCCTCGTCGAGTAAGCCTTGATCCCGCTGCAGCGTTCCGATGGCCTGGTCGACCGCCGCCTGGTACGGGCGGGGATCGATCTGAGCCAGCAACTGGCCCTTTTCCACGTCCTGCCCTTCCTTGAAGGGCACATCGGTCAGATAACCGCTTACCGCCTGGTTCGGCATGACGGTGACCGTGGCGGTCGGCGTGACGGTGCCCAGTTCGTTCAGGATGACCGGCATGTCGCCGCGCGTCGCCTGCGCGACCGTGACGACTTGAGCTGCGACAGCTCTCGCGTGCGGCTTCTGTGCGAGGACGTGCCAGAGTATGAAGGCGATCAGGATCAACGCCACCGGGAGCACGACCCAACCCAGACGTCGACCGCGCGGACGGTTGGCCGCTTGTGTGTTCGAAGTTTCGTTTACCCGACGAAGCAATCTCAGTTCTCAAGTTGGAGCCCGGCCGCGATTGATCCGCCAATGGGCTGAAGACGGCGCGCAGCGTAGGTTAGGCTGGGGGCAGACGACAACACCGCTTCCGCTGTTGGGTGCTCGGTATCTCTTTCTATCTAAATCACTTTTCTGAGAGCCGATTGTCGGTTGGCAGTTAATTGTAAGAATGCGGCTGTTCCAATTTGATTGGGCACTTAATTGTGAGAATCCGCGGAATTGTCGACCACAGCTGAGCGGGTCATGGACAAGGTCCAGAAACCAGCAAGCGTTAGCCGCATCGGCCAGGGTCGGCGCCCGCGTTCCCTGCGGCGCCGCGGCCCCCGTCGCTTGCCCACCGTCAGGCCTTCTTCGCGATAGAGCCGGTAGATGCGGTTGGTCCCCGACGGTTCGCCGTCCTGACGCAGCAGGGTGCTCCTTCGACACCCCAATAATCTGCTCTTCCGTGAACCGCGTTCGCTTCATCTGTCCGTCCTTGTTTCAAGGCCGGAAATCTCGCTAGCAGGTCAAGACCACGGGAAGGGCTCATTCGAGGTCTGCAGATTCCCCTGCTTTCCCGTTAGGCCGCAAACCGTCAGGGTCGCATCGGCAGCCATCGACAGCGATTTGAAGGTCATCCGAACGCTGAGGCCGTGCGGTTCGCGGTTTCTTAGCGCGATTGCGCCGCCGTGCTTTTCGGCGACGTCGCGCGCGATCGAGAGACCCAGGCGGAAGCCGACCCGACCTCCCTGCGGCCTAGCGCTGTCCCCTTTGAAGAAAGGCTCAAGAACGCGATTGATGAGCGATGCCGGCACCCCGGGACCGTCGTCGTTGACCTCCACCTCGATCGCGCCCTCCTCCAATCCACGCAAGGTGATCTCAGCGTGCGCGCCGAACTTCGTCGCGTTGTCAACGATGTTGGTGACAGCGCGCCCAATCGACTGCGCGCGTCCCGCGAAGGTGAAGCGATCTGGGCCGCGATACGACACCTCATAGCCGATATCGAGGAACTGCGTGGCGATCGTCTCCAGGAGGCTCGGTAGATCGGCGAGGGCCACCGGCTCCTGCTGGCCAGCGCCGCGAACATAAGCCAACGTTTCGCCGAGCATGTCGCTGATCATGACAATATCCTGCAGCATCGCAGCCCGCAATGGCTCCTCCGTTACGCGCTCAGTCCGCAGCCGCAGGCGCGTCAACGGGGTGCGGAGATCATGACCGATTGCCGTGAGCATCAGCGTTCGCTCCCGGACCAGCGTGCGGACACGCTTACGCATGTCGTTCAGCGCCTGAGTCGCCTCCCTCATCTCGCGTGGGCCGTCCACGCGAAGGTCCTCCTCATCTCCTTCGCTCCTGCCGAACGCATGGGCGGCCAAGGCAATGGAGGACAATGGAGAGATGATCCAACGGACTGCATAGGTCGACAAAATCAAAATGCTCAAGGTGATGATGGACAGCGCGCCGATCGCTTCGACGAAGAGTAGGTTGTGCAGGGCGCCATGCGGAAAAATGTCGAATTTGAGCGCGTCGCGATTATTGATCGCGACGATAATCTCCCGGCTCTTCGCCGTCGGTGAGACGCTCGCCAATGGCTCAAGCTTCCAGTCCTCGCGGAGGTCGTTCTCGACGGCCCCGATCGGCTGCGGCTCCGGCGCGGCCTCACTGCGTTCCTTCGGCCTCAGCCCGTCGACCGGGATGACGCCGACCTCCATTCGGTCCAGACGCAGGCGGGCAAGGAGATCGGACAATTGCCCTGGCGAATGCGCGGCCTGCGCCTCACGAGCAATCGTCGCGATATGCGCCGCGCGGACGGCGGCGAAGATCTCCCGGCTCGCCTCGTTTTGCCCTTGGTTGACAAGGTACAGTAAGACCGCAGACGCCAGCCCCACGCCCAGCAGGATCGAGATGACCAGAAGGCCGGTTATCTGGCCCGCAATGGTCCGCGGCGCGAAACCGCGCAGGAAGGACATCACAGCGCCTCCACTGCGGGCGTGAAGATATAGCCGCCGAGCCTGACGGTCTTGATGAAGGACGGATCGCGCGGGTCCGGCTCGATTTTCTGGCGGATGCGGCTGACATGGACGTCGACGCTGCGCTCGATAGGGCCAGCCGCTCCGCCATGGGTCAGATCGAGAAGCTGTTCCCGCGAAAGCACCACGCCCGCACGCTGGCAAAAGGCCAAAAGCATATCGAACTCTGCGCTCGTCGTCGTCACCTGCACGCCCTCCGGACTGAGAAGGCGCCGTTGGGCGGGAAAGATCCTCCAGCCGGAAAAGCGGAGTGGCCCGAGCCGCTTGCCCGCGCTCGCCCCCGAAGATCGCGCGCGGCGCAGCAGCGCACGGATGCGCGCGACGAGCTCACGCGAATTGAAGGGCTTGGTGACATAATCGTCGGCCCCGATCTCGAGTCCCACGACGCGGTCGATCTCCTGTCCAAGAGCCGTCAGCATTAGGATCGGCAAGTTCGAGGATGCGCGAAGACGGCCGCAGATGCTGAAGCCGTCTTCTCCCGGCAGCATGACGTCGAGCACGACAAGGTCGATCGCTTCGCGGGCCAGAGCCTGGTCCATCTCAGCGGCGGAGAGGGCGCCGGTGACGACGAAGCCGTTCTCGCTCAGAGTTTCGGTAAGCATGTGATGAATGGCCGCGTCATCCTCGACGATGAGGAGATGTGCATGGGCATTGGGGGAGAAGAAGGACAAGACGGCGGACCAGGTTCAAGAGAGGATAGCCGCTCATTATGTCCCGACGTCGCGGCATCGGCATCCCGGGAGAATATTATTTTTTGTTGCGCAGCGGCGATTCCGAGTCTGCACCGCTGCGCGCCCCGAGTTTCCAAGGCTTCAGACGCAAGAGACGCGGCCTCCTTCGCAACAACACTTAATATGACCCCGCTACGCCTCGGCGGTATTCTTGGAGTCGCGATCTCGAGATCGGATGCGACGGGCGCGACCCAGGCCGCTTCCGGTTTCCATCACTGGCAATCCGTCGATCGGAGCGGAACGCGCCGAAGCAAGCAAGGACATAACCTCATGAGACGCCTGTTTTATACGGCATGCGCCGCCGCCACGATCGCCCTGAGTCTTCCTGTTGCGCAGAGCTTCGCCGATGCCGGCGGACCGTCCGCCGAGCGGCAGGAACAGTGGAAGCAGGCTCGCGAGCAGCGCTTGCAGCAGCGAGCAGAGATCCTCGACGCTCGCCTGGTTGGCTTCGAGGCGAGCCTCGCCTTGACAAGCGACCAGGAGAAGGACTGGGCTCCCTTCGAGGCGGCGCTGCGAAACGCCGCCAAGCCGCGCGAACCTTGGACGCGCCCGGACGGAGATCAAGCCGGCAACGAAGGGCGGCATTCGCCCATCGACATGATGCGCCGCTTCTCGCAGCGGATGAGCGAGCGGTCCACCGGGCTTCTTACGCTGGCGAACGCCGCGAGCCCACTCTATGCGAGCCTCGACGACAAGCAGAAGCTCGTCTTCGACGCGACGCTACGCGGCTTTTTGCGCCCCGGGCCTTTTGGCCCCCGCCGCGCGGGCCCGTGGCGGTTCGATCGTCGCGGCTGACGGCAGTTTAAGCTGGCGGCGACCCTATGACGCGCGCCGTTTCCTCGGGACCGGACTGGCCTCGACCTTACGCCGGTCCCGACCTAACCCTGACCGATCGCAAAGATACACCTCACGACGCGGCGCAGGAACCAGCGGCGCGCGTCCCTATCCCTTCCGAGGAGCCTCCCTCATTGAGCAACCTGGAACCGCGTGTTTCGGCGATCGTCGTTCTCGGCATGCATCGCAGCGGAACGTCGAGCGTCGCCGGCGCTCTGATCCACCTTGGCGGCGGCGCCCCTACCCATCTCATGGATCCCGCGCCCTGCAACGAACGGGGATTCTGGGAATCGCCTCTCATTATGGCGCTGAACGACGAGATCCTCGAAGCAGCGGGAAGCCATTGGGCGGATTGCCGCCCCTTTGACCATGGACGTATCGCCCAGCCTGTCGCCTCGGAGTTGCGCGCGCGGGCCACGGCGACGCTGATTTCCGAATTCGGAGAGACCGCGCGCCCTGTCGTCAAGGACCCTCGGATGTGCCGGCTCTTGGACTTCTGGGAGCCGGTGTTCAAGGATGTCGGATGGTCGACGCGAGTCGTGCTGCCGATACGATCTCCCCTTGAGGTCGCGCGGTCGCTCGAGACACGGGACGGAATGGTCGCCGGCGTCGGGCGCCTGCTGTGGCTTCGCCACGTGCTGGACGCGGAGGCGCGGAGCCGAGGCTCCCTTCGCTCATTCATCGAATGGTCGAGCCTTCTGACGGATCGCCGCGGAACGCTCGAACATGTCGCTACGCAGCTTGAGCTCGATTGGCTGCTCTCGTCCGACGAGGCAATGACGGACGCGGATGCATTTGTCTCCAGCGAATTGCGGCACTTTGAGTCGAGCGCGCAGGAAACCGCTGCCGACCCGGTCGCATCCCAACTTGCAGATGCCGTTTACGATCAGATGCGATTTCTGGCGGACGACCCGTACGACTGTCTGCCTCTTTCGCGGCTCGACGACTTGCGCGGCCAGTTTGAGGCCTCTGTCGCATTCCTTGAGCCGATCCTGCGGCAACAGGACGACGAACGAATCCGCCTTCGTCGGGAGCTAGCGACGACGCAGGCGAGGCTCAACTCTTGTCTCGACCGCGAGCGCCGACTGGCCGAGCGAGAAAGACAACGCGCTGTGGCGCGGTCGGCGCCGTGGCGGCGTCTGGCTTCGGCCTGCCTCGGTCACGCCCGAACCCAGCCCGCCTGAAGCTTTTACGAATTTACTAAAAGGAGGTCCGGAATGAAGACGACCATCAAGGCAAACTCGGCACGCTTGATTGCGGTCGCATTTTTGGCGTCGATAATTGCGGCGGCCACGCCTGCCGTGGCGCAGTGGCGCGTGCCGGCAGTTTGGGGGCCTCACGCGGGTCCCTGGCATGGGCCCGCTTGGCGCCCAGGCCCATCGCCGGGCGCCGGCTGGGCCTGGCGCCCCGGCTATTGGAGCGGCGGCGTGTGGTACAACGGCTGGTGGGGTCCCGCGGTCGTGGCGGGAGCGGCCGCCGGTGTCGCGGCAGGGGCGATCATCGCCTCGTCTTCCGCTGCGAATTGCTGGCAGAGCCGCCCCGTCTATGACGCCTACGGCCGCTGGCTCGGGAACAGGACCGTCGACGTCTGCCGGTAGGCATCATATCGAGTCGACTAGGAGCCCGTCCAGATAGCGTCTGAACGGCGTGAGGATTTGAGATGGGCGCCCTCAGATTGCCTTGGCGAGCTTTGTGATGTTGTGGGCGGTGCAGATCAGCGCCCACTCTGCCTTCACGGCCTCAAGGCCACGCAGCAGGAATTGTCGAAATCCTCGTGCCTGCTTGATCTGCCCGAACACCGGCTCGACGATCTGCTTTCGCAATCGATACCGGCTGCGATAACCGGCGCGCTTCAGCTTCCGCCGCATTGTCTGCGTCATCTCGCCGCCGACCTTACGCGTAGTCTCGGCCGGATGCTTGGCTCGCCCGGTGGCGACATAGGCGTAGATCTTCCGGGTCGCGAGCGCCAAAAGATTGTCCTCACTGCAATAGCCCGCGTCCGCCGAAATCTCCCTCGGCTTGCGTCCGAGGTTGGTCCGGACGGCGTCGACCAGGGGAACGAGTTGCGGACAGTCGCTCATGCTCTGCGTCAGTCCATGCGCCACGATGATTTGCTTGGCCCCGTCGACTGCCGCTTGCGCGTTGTAGCCCTGGACGAAGCCGTCCTTGGTCAAGAGCACGCGGCTGTCGGGAGGCGGTAAAGTTGCGCTGCGCCTTGGGATCGGGCTCTTTTGAGGGCGGCGAGGAACCGGCCCCGAGCGCTTGCGGTTCTCCTGCGCCGCGCGTTCGGCTTCGGCTTTCGCCGCCGCGGCACCTGCGGCCTCCGCCTCAAGCGCCTCTCCGGCCTCGCGGATTTTGGCCAAGCGCTTCTGTTTGTCAGCGATCCAAGAGAGAGACTCAGACCCGAGCACGCATGGCGTGCGGAAGGGCGACCATTGCGACGCGCAACCGGATCCTCACATGCGGATCGAGGAGATCGTCGTGAGTCTGGAGAATTGATGGTCTCGATCTCGTCAACTGCAGCCATCCTCGCGCAAGAACGCCGTGCGAACATGGGGCGCATTGCTCACGCCGGAAAGCCCGATTATGTCGCCCCAAGTTGTTCAAGCCCGCGAGGACCCGACGCCGGAGAATCCGGCTTGCGTCGCATCCGCCGTCAGGATCCGGCAGTAGGAGGACCGCGATCTTGAAGCGGTATTTGAAATTTTAGATCAGCCCCGGTGCCGCGACGGCCTGGGCCGCGACCCGTTTGCGGAAAGCGCCGAGGTCAAGGCGTGGTTCGACGTCCTGCCGCCGCGAACGGCCAAGCTGGTCGCGGTCAGCGGGGACGTTCCAGTCGGCATAGGCATTCTCGCGCCGGACGGTGGCTCGCGCGCCCATACTGGATCCTTGTTCCTGGCTGTCCACGACCGGTTTCACAGAATGGGAATCGGTCGTGCGCTCCTGCGGAGGCTGATTGCCAGCGCCGAGCGTTTCTATCGCCTCGAGCGGCTCGGGCTGGTCGTCGTATGCAAGAATGACGTCGCAATAAAGATGTATCAAAAATACGGGTTCCAGATCGAGGGACGACAGGTCGGCGCCCTCCACTACGGCGGCCGGTTCCACGACACGTACGGCATGGCGCTGTTAGCGCACGGGCTCGCTGTGGCCGCGAGCTGATCGAGAAAGCGAACGGCTCTACTGCGATTGCAGTCTAGTTGCCTTTTTTCGCCCAACGTCGCTTGCCGGCTTGTCCGGTCTGCCTTGGCGGTGGCGAAGGCGAGCGGCCGCGGCGCGTCAACCGATTCTCCGGCGGTGCAGCCGAGCGGCCACGATGCGACCTTACTCGCCGCCATCGAGCGCGTCGTCATCTCTCGAACGACGATCGAGATTGAGCTTACCGAGGGGATGGCGAGGGACGATTAGAATCGCATCCTCATCATCCCCTGGACGCCGCCGTCGCCCCATCGGCGCCGCGAGATCATCCAAGGCGAGGGCGAACGACCTTGCGCTATGGGCCCGATGAGAACCGAAGCGCGCGCGGTCCTCACTGACGCGCTTCGCGACGCTGATCGTTGGCTCGACGAACTGACCACCGGTCCCCACCTAACCATCGAATCGCTCGCCCCGCGCGAAGGCAAAACTGAACGTTGGATCCGCCGAACCCTCTCGCTCGCTTTCCTTTGCCCCGGCCTCGTCAAAGCGGCGACGACGGTCGACTGCCCCGCGGCTTTGGGTCAAGCGATTGATGGACCTTCCAATGGCGTGGCCTAACCAATGGTCGGCATTGGGGCTAACGGCGCCCGCCGAACGCCCGTCACCCCCTGATTGCAATCCGAACCTTTCGCGATCTCCCTGATCAGTTCGGCCGCGCAGGCGGGAACCCAAAATTCGGTGTCGGAGACTCATTTCCGCGATCGCCGGCCAAGGCCCGTCGTCCCGGCAGAACAGACCCCGCAGACCGTTAGCTACCGCGCTAACGCATTAAAGGGCCGAGGGATTGTGGGCGCAGGGAACCCAGGGCAGTTCACGGCGACTTCCTGGTCGAGCTGAGGGGATTCGAACCGATTGCCATCGCTGGCGTAGGGATCCGACAAAGTCGGGAATTTCATGCGCGTGCCGACTTCCGCTTACACTCGCGAAAATCCGGCACGGAGCAGCGGCGAGTCTTCTTCGACCACGGAAACCATCGCGTCCCGGGCCATGTACTGCCGGCCGCAGAGACCTTGTACATGAGATACGCGGGGAGGCGTCTTCAGCGAGACAAGACGCTCCGGCGCGGTTCCATTCGCTTGCGCGACAAGGTCGCGGTAGTATTCGAATATTCCCCATCCGGGCGGCCGAATTTCGTCCAGGCGAGCGCCTGCGCCGTGGAGTCGACTTGGTCTAACTGGCCGGCGCGGAACAAAATGAGTTCGTGAATATGGTCGGCGAGCCAGTGTGCGGTCTCGGGCAGGTGGACGAAGCCGTTCTCGATCGGCCGCTTCGGTGGCGGACGATCCGGGCCATGACGACGACGCGCCGGCCGGGCGATCGGGAGGCCAGGGACAGCGCCGCCCGCCGTCCGCGGCCGAAGGTCGAGCGTCCGGCAGAGCCGCCGCTTCGCTTGAACGTCTGGCTTCGGTGGCCCGCTTTCTTCGCGGCCCGCATCACCTCGCCAACGAAGCTCTTGGGTCGCTTGGCGCCCTGATTGCCGTGACGGATGCGGCCAGGGCGCGGATTGAAGTCATCGTCCCGTGAGGTCATGCCCTTGGGCGCCTTCGCTGATCCCCTGGATGGCGCTCGGAGCATTGGAATCGTTGGCGTTTCGAGCGTAAGCGCCAGCAGGTTGGGTGTGCCAGATGCCGACAATCTCCAATCCAGCCAACCACATGCGCCCGGCCGAAGGCGGCGCTTTTATCTTGCCGTCCATGGTCGGCGCCTCCCCACCGGCTTAAGCCAACCGCCGAACGAGCGACAGAGCCCGCCGGAGTGCGATGGAATGCGATTTTGCCCATTGGGGACGATCCCCGCTCGCCAGATGCACGAAAAGACCCTCCGACTGCGGCGAGAGCGCCGAGAGATCGACGACGCGACGGACGCTCGGCGAACGATCCGGCTGCACATTCGTAACAGCCAATCCGGTGCGTGGCGAACAGCGTCGCGCGCGCCCACGCGATCAGATCGAAAGAGGCGACGGTTCGGTTGTCGGACTGTCGGTTGCCGATCATTGGCGAGAGCATTGCGATATAGACCTGCGTCTCCGGCGGCAGCGGCCGGCCGGTCGCCAAATGCTTGTCGTAGCGGGCAGGGCCTGCGTGGTAAGCGGCGAGGAACCCTGGCGAGCCGTAGCAATCAAGCATCTCCCGAAGATAGGCGGCGCCAGTGAGAATGTTGTCGTGCGGATCGTAAGCGTCGGGGCCGAGGTGGTGGCGGACCCGCAATCCGGCATATGTCTTTGGCATGATTTGCATCAGCCCCATTGCGCCCTTTGGCGAAACGGCGCGCGGATCTCCTCCGCTTTCGATGCGCTCACCGCCCAAATCCACTTCGCGGGGATACTGAATCTCTGCGAGGCCTCCGCGACGAAAGCTGTGAAGGGACGCGCGGTGCGCGGGCTTGGCGTGCCAGCGATCGCGGCCGGATCGGCGCGGACCGAACCGTCGGACGGCGCTCCCGAGCACAGGAAGACCCACGCGGCGCACATCACCAAGAGGAAGGACGGCGAGCGCGCTGGCGCACTCGCGTCGCGCGTGGCCGATAGCACAACGCGCCGGATTGGCTGCCGACGAGACGCGATGGCCTGCAGAACCGCCGCGCAAGACTCGCCCGATATGATGGAATGGCCGCCGCTGTTGTCGCCCGGAGTAACAGCGGCAGATCCGCGTGATGACGCCACGATCACTCTTCCTCTTCGGTTTGATGGACCCAGAGGGGGATCGCGCGGCCAACGATCGAGGCGGCGGGCAGCGGGCCGAAATAGCGTCCGTCGAGCGAGTCGGCGGACCGCGGGTTCATCAGGAAGACGTCGGCTGTTGCGATGACGCGGCAGCCCTCCCAGACAGGAAGCGCGCGGCCGCGGCCATCGCGCTCGCGGGCATCGCCCATTTCGATCGCGTCGACAGTGACGCTGCGGCCGATGCGGCAGACCGTTTGTCCGGCGACTGCCGCCACGTGTTTCAGCAACGGCACGCCGCGCGACAGATAGCCGCCGTCGGCAAGGAACGGGCAAGGGGTTCGGGCGGCCTCACGACAACCAGGTCGCCGGTGTGAACATCGATGGTCGTGTCGATGGCGTAGAGACCGATCGGCACGCTGGCGCTGGCGTTCCAGACGAGCCACGGCGGGCGGTTGTCGAGCTGAGGGAGCGCTATTGCGCCGACGCCGAGCGCCATGACCGCGAGAATTGCGCCGCGGCCGATCATGGCGCGACACTGCTCCGCATGAGCCAGGCCTTGTGGCGCGCAAGCGTATAGGGGCGGGGCTGTTCGCCAGCCGTCAGGCGATTGTGGACGTGCCGCCAATGATCCGGCGCGGCGTCGCCGGGATCGACGCCGGAGGCTTTCACCGCGTCGATCGCCTGCAGAGCTTGGTCGACCTTGGGCCAGCCGTTGATGCGCAGCAGAATGTCGCCGCCGGGACGGACGAAAGGCAGCGTCGCGTAGGGTTCTCCTGGCGCAACTGCGCGTACGATGTGGATGCGGGAGATGATCGTGCCGAAGTCGTTCGCCGCCCAGCGCACGAAGGCGAAGACGCCGCCCGGCGCGAAGCTGACGATCCGCCGCCGGCGATCGAGGATTTTCTCCTCGGCGATTCGTCCGAAGCGAATCCAATGCTCGATGCGCTTCTCGAGCCAGGTCAGCTCGACATGCGTGAGTGCGGTTGCAGCGTCATTTGACGGCCTGCGGGCTGCTGCGCTGGCGTTCATTGTGGGTCTCGGTCCTTGTCGGGGAATTCGCGCGCAAGCAGCTCGCGCAACATGTCGGCGACGGTCCGTCCGCGCTGGAAGGCTGCGACCTTGATGCGGGCGCGCTGTTCCGGGGTGACGTCGATGGTGAGCCGCGCAGTGAAGTGGCTGGCTTCCGATTCGCGCGAAGACAGGGCTTCCCGCATGCGGACCCACGTATCCGCGTCGCTCGGACGGGCGGCGAAAGCGCGCTTGGCAGGCGACGGCTCATCGCATGAGCCTCTCGATCTCGGCGGTCAGCGAGGCGATCTCGCGAGCCGCGAGTCCGTCATCGTCGATCTCGCTGACCAGTCGGCCGCTGCATGCGGCGTCGGCGAAGCCGACGCGCTGCCCGATCGTCGAAGCGAGCATAGGCGGGTCGTGGTCGACGAGCAGTTCAACTGTCTCGCGAGCGATGATCGTTCGCGCGCCGCAGCGGTTCAGAACGAAGCGGGCGACGAGTTGTGGGCGAAAGATGCGGGCTTCGGCGATGAGCATCGTGAACCGTCAGGAACCGTTGCGCCTGTCTAGCTGATTTGAATCGCTTCATGATCCGTTCGCGCCGCCAGGTCGATTGATGAGAGTCTCTCCGCGCGATTGTTCAGGCCTTTCTGCTGGCGATGTTCAATTTGAAGGCCCATCTTCGCTCGCGCCGCTCCGTAGGAGCGGAGCTTGTCCGTGATCATGACGCGCGGCGGGATGCCGATTTCAGAAGCCTCTTCATGAGCCGCTGCGCCGCGCGGGTGTCTCTTCGACGTTGGACCAGGACGTCGAGAACGATGCCGTTCTGATCGACGGCGCACCAGAGCCAGTGTGACGCGCCGGCGATCGAGATGACGACCTCATCCATATGCCATTCGTCGCCGCGAGCAGGCGCGCGCTGGCGGATCTGATTGGCGAATGCCTTGCCGAACTTCTTCCCCCACTGGCGTACGGTCTCGTGGTCACGCAAATCCCGCGCGTCGCCAGCATCTCTTCGACCACGCGAAGGCTCAGGGGAAACTGGAAATAGAGCTAAACCGCATGGCTGATGACCTCCGGAGGGAAGCGATGGCGCCGGTAGAGAGGGTTGCGGGCTGTCGGCATGGCGGCCGTATAGCTGCGCGGCCGCGCTTTAATCGTTAACCTGACGGTCCCGGGATCCGCCCCGGTGACCTGGTTTCGCAAGCGCATTGGCTCGACGGGTCGTCGTGTACGCAAGGTGATGGTGGTCGCCCTCGCGCGCAAGCTGCTGATCGCCTTGTGGCGATTCGTGATCGACGGCGTGGCGCCTGAGGGCGCAACCATGAAGCCTGCGATTTGACTTCCCGAGACCAGGCGACGCTGCCAATGCAACGGACCTGGTGACCGAGGGAACGTCGCCGTTGTCCGGCGTGGCGCTCGGCCGCCGTCTTCACAGAGTGGCGGCGTTCGTTTGGAGCTCTCCCGTCCCGAATGCGGGACAATGGTGGAGATCATCATCCCGCCGGATGTGATGAGGTGGAACGGCCCGCTCCGACAGCATCTAGTGCTAAAACGTGGTCGTTGTTCGAACGCCACAAAGGAGGGACCGTTCCATGAAGTATGTTAGCACCATCGGGCTCGATTTGGCCAAACACGTTTTCCAGGTTCACGGTGCCGATATTGCAGGCTCGCCCCTGTTCAATCGGAAACTGCGTCGCGGCGAAGTGCTGCGCTTCTTCGAAAAACTGCCTTCATGTCTGGTTGGCATGGAGGCATGCGGTGGCGCTCACTATTGGGCGCGCGAGATCGCGAACCTCGGCCATGATGTGCGTCTCATTCCACCAGCCTACGTCAAACCTTTCGTCAAGCGCGGTAAGACGGACGCGGCCGATGCGGAAGCCATCAGCGAGGCGGTGATCCGCAAGACCATGCGCTTTGTCCCCATCAAGACCGCCGAACAACAAGCAGACGCAATGGTGCTGAAAACGCGGGCTCTTCTGGTGCAGCAGAGAACGCAGTCGGTGAACGCCTTACGTGCACATCTCACTGAACTGGGCATCATCGCGGCCGGGGGCCTTCCTAGCGTTGCGGCGCTGATGACCATCGTGCGGGAAGGTGAAGATAGTCGACTGCCCGCAGCGGCACGCTTCGCCCTGATGGCGGTTGCCGATCAGATCGACACCCTGGCTGATCAGATCTTCAAGCTCGAACGTGCCATCGTTACGGAGGCAAAGCGCGACGAAGACATGCGCCGCCTGACGACGATCCCCGGCGTCGGCGTCATCACCGCTGCGACGATAAAGGCTCTGGTTCCGGATCCCGGCGGATTCAAATCGGCGCGCCACTTCGCCGCCTGGGTGGGATTGACACCGAGGCCCCATTCCAGCGGAGGCAAGGAACGACTCGGCGGGATCTCTAAAATGGGCAATCCCGAACTTCGTGTTCTCCTGGTCCTCGGGGCGACAGCCGTTCTGCGGATTGCCCGGAACGATGATCGGGCGCGCCCCTGGCTGAAAGCGCTACTCGCCAGGCGCCCGTTCAAGGTGGCCGCAGTCGCGTTGGCCAACAAGATGGCCCGGATCATTTGGGCGCTTCTGAATAAGGGCGGGATTTATCATCGCCCTGAGCCGCTCTCGATCGCTGCGGTTGCCCGATGAGGGTTATGACCGACAAACCAATCTGACCGGCGCAAGGCCGGCAGATGCAAGGTGCAACTACAGACGATGAACCCATGGGACGAAATCCCGGAACGAGTGAAGCCGCCAACCTCACTGCACTTAAAGTGCGTGGATGTGATTTAGCTCCTCGTTTCGCGGATCTCATCGAGGCCAGCGGTCATGTACCGTGCTTCAAGGCCGTACATATGAACGCACCGTCCACGCGGGTGAAATCGATTGAGAAGCTCCTTGCACCGCGGGCCGTTCCACATATGAGGTTTGCAGGCTGGTCCTGCCGGATGAGAGCTCACCACGGATCATGATCAGGAAAACCGTTGACCGGAGAACCGTCATGTGAGGCCGAATAGATTGATGCAGACCACGAGGTTCAGTGCCGATCGCCACTTGCCGACGCGGGGCGGACCAGACCTTCTTCCAATTGAAATAGGTCGCCTGACTGATTCCAGCCTTCCGGCAGATGTCAGCGACGGGAACCCCGTCAGAGCCCTGCCGGAGAACGAACGCCTTCTGGGCGTCCGAGAACTGTGACGCTTCATCGTTTTCCGCTCCTCCCAGCCACGGGAAAATACCGCGGAAAACTCTAACTCTGAACGGCCCAGTTTTCGGGGAGCGGATCACTTTGATCCGCTCCCTTTGATCCGACCGGATGAATGCCGGGGGTCACAGCAACGTCGATGCGAAATGAGCAGATAATTTGAAGCGTTCAAATTGGAATCGGAACCTCGCTTCCCCTCCGGATGGCGCTCTTGCGCACCGAGCGGGGGATCGCGGCTATAAACTCAATTCATCGTTCGGTGCTGACCCACGTGTTGATGACTACTGCGGCGTGGCTGGGCTCCCATAATCATGGACCCCGCCGACGGCACCGACGAGGACGGGGCAAGGGACCACTTTGCGGATCGGGATCGCGCACTCACCGGCTGGAAGCGCCGTTCTGAGGATTCAAAAAAGGCCGGCGTCCCTCACGGGGCGCCGGCCAGTTTCCCTATCCTCCCGCCGCCGCGAGGACTGAAGCCCTGCTGAAGGAGCCTTCAATCGCGCGACGCGCGATAATCAGCTATTCGGGAGTTGGGAAGATTCCTACTGTTTTCACCGCACTCAGCCGGAGGGATTCAATCAAGCGGACATCCGTCTGCATCATGGCGAGCGGCAGGATCGCCGCGCTGTCCCGGGGAGGTCTCGTCTTTTCCTTCTGTCCGGTTGCCGGAGACGTTCGACGGGTCGAGCCAGTCGGCGACATAGACCCCGGCCATGGCGGCGCCGGCGAGAGCCAAGGTGTCGACAAACCAGCGCAACGCCGCGCTCCGTCGGGTCTCGGGCTTCGAACGGTAGTCTCCACCATCAAGCGAGACTGGCTCTTGCCGCTCGTCGGCCGAGATCAAAGTCGACGGGGCAAGCGCTTCAATCTCGATCACCTTGAGGGCTCGCTTGTTCATGTTCAGTCTCCCTGAGGAAGGGTTGTTCCTGAAGAGTGGCGCACGCCGGCGCACGCCGACATCCATTGCCGCGCTCCACTCGGGGATAGTTTGCACCATGCTCGCGCGAATCAGGGGGCTCTATCGAGCATCTCCGCCCCCGCCGCGCGGCGGTCCACCTTGCCTAGTGAGTTGCGCGGCACGCGATCAACCGCCCAGAGCCGCTCCGGCGCCTTGTAGTCTGCAAGCTGCTTTCTGGTGTCCCGCATAATGTCGGCGAACGCCGCGTCGCCCGCGTCGCTCGAGAGCTGCACGACTGCCGCTACTCGGTGGCCCAGCACGGGATCCGGGATACCGAAGACCGCGGCGTCCTGCACCAAAGGATGGCTCAACAAGACCCGCTCGACTTCGACCGGTGAGATATTGGACCCGCCGCGGATGATGATGTCCTTCTTGCGGCCT
>Ga0335075_10002791_pt1 | contig 27910 bp, 25 predicted proteins | sample Lox_Sample_24_FD_206723 | JGI IMG/M metagenome (GOLD analysis project Ga0335075, IMG submission 206723) | Soil microbial communities from Loxahatchee National Wildlife Refuge, Florida, United States - Lox_Sample_2.4 | ecosystem: Environmental > Terrestrial > Soil > Wetlands | place: USA...
ATGCAGTACATGCAGCGCCACGGCGTGCGCCGCAGCCGGCCGGCCGAGCTGCAGCCCGGAACGCTGCGCGTCATCTCGGTGCGTATGAACTACCGGCCGGCGGGGGCACGCCCCAGCGCCGAGGTGCTCGCGGACGATCAGCTCGGCTACGTATCGCGCTACGCACTCGGGCGCGACTATCACCGTCTCATGCGCCGCGCGCTGGCGCGGCTGGGGGATGCCATCACGCGCCTCGCCGGACCGCACGGGCACCGCGTATTCGTCGACAGCGCGCCGGTGCTGGAAAAAGCGCTGGCGCGCAATGCCGGGCTCGGCTGGATCGGCAAGCACACCAATCTGCTGTCACGCGAGGCGGGCTCCTGGTTCTTCCTTGGCGAGATCTACACCGATCTGCCGCTGCCGCCAGACACCCCCGCGGGCGCACACTGTGGCAGCTGCAGCGCATGCATCCCCGCCTGTCCGACCGGTGCCATCGTCGCTCCCTATCAGCTCGACGCGCGCCGCTGCATCTCCTATCTGACGATCGAGCTGCATGGCCCGATACCCGAGGCGCTGCGCCCGGCCATCGGCAACCGCATCTATGGATGCGATGACTGTCAGCTCGTGTGCCCCTGGAACAAGTACGCGCGCGACGCGGCCCATCCGGACTTCCGTGTGCGTCATGGGCTGGACGCGCCGCGGCTCACGCAGCTGCTTGGCTGGAGTGCCGCGCAGTTCGAAGAGCGCACGCGCGGCTCCGCCATCCATCGCATCGGGCATGCGCGCTGGCTGCGCAATGTCGCCGTGGCGCTGGGCAACGCGCGCACCAGCCCTGCCGTGATCCAGGCGCTGCGCGCCGCCGAGCGCGAGCAGCACGATCCGCTGGTGCGCGAGCATGTGCTCTGGGCCCTGCAGCGGCACGGCGCCCGCAGCGCAGAAGCGCTACACTCGGTATCCAAAGCGTCTCAATAACATCGGAGGGGAGCCCAATGAAAACGGCATTACGTGCATCCAGACTGTCATGGCTGGCCGGGACAGCCCTTACCTGTGGCGCCGCGCTCGGACTGATGCACAGTGCCGTCGCGCAGGAGCCGGTGGTCGGCGCTGCCGATGCGGACGCGCTGTTCCACAGTGCAAACCCCAGGCTCAATGCCAACATGCAGGTGGCCTATCACATCGAGAAGGACCTGCTCGAAGCCAATCATTGGGAGCTGGCGGATCGTTACCTGACGAAGCGCTACCTGCAGCACAACCCCAATGCATCCTCCGGGTTGGCAGGAGTCGTCAACTACTTCGTGCATGTGCGCAAGGTCGTGGCCAAGCCCATCCCCGCCAAGCTCGGCATTCCCGTGGTCTCGGTGGTGGCACAGGGGGATCTGGTCATCGTGGCGACACCGCGCGTCGTGCGCGACGCCAGCGACCCTTCCAAGAGCTATACGACCACGTGGTTCGACATGTGGCGTATCAAGGACGGCAAGGCCGACGAGCACTGGGACTGCGCGACGCGCATGTAGCGCGTACGAGCGGCTCAGGCGCCGACGCGCACGTTGTCGATGAGCCGCGTGCCACCGAGCCAGGCCGCACCGAGCACGACGAGTGCCGGGGCGCCGGCGCGCGGCTCGGTGAGATCGGTGGCGTCGCGGATGGCGACGTAATCGACGCGAAAGCCCGCCTGGGTCAGTGACCGCACAGCCTGCTGCTCCAGGGCCGCGCATGCGGCCGCATCCGGCAGACCAGCGCGCAGCGCCGCGGCGATGTCCGCGAGCGCTCGATGCAGGCGCGGGGCCACTGCGCGCTCGGCGGGGCTGAGATACTGGTTGCGCGAGCTCAGGGCGAGCCCATCGGCATCGCGCACGATCGGTGCGCCCACGATCTGCACCGGCAACGCCAGGTCGGCGACCAGGCGCCGCACGATCAGCAGCTGCTGAAAATCCTTCTCGCCGAAGACGGCCACATCCGGTGCGGCCAGGGTCAGCAGCTTCGCCACCACGGTGGCCACACCGTCGAAATGTCCGGGACGAAAGCGCCCTTCCAGCGTCTCGGAGAGTCCCTGCACCTGCACGCGCGTCGCCGGGGGCCCCAGGGGATACATCTCGGCGACGCTCGGGACGAACAGCAGATCACAGCCAGCCTCTGCCAGCGCCCGGGTATCGCGCTCGAGCGTGCGCGGGTAGCGCGCGAAGTCCTCGTGCGGGCCGAACTGCAGCGGATTGACGAACACGCTGACGATGCTGCGCGCGGCGCGCACCTGCGCGGCCGAGAGCAGACTCAGGTGGCCGGCGTGCAGATTGCCCATGGTCGGCACCAGCGCAACACCCTCGCCCTGCCAGCCGCGTACGCGCGCCCGCAGCGCGTCGATCGTCTCTACCGTCTCCATCGGATCGGCCGCGTCAGAAGCTGTGTTCCGCCGCCGGGTATTGCGCGCTTCTGACCGCCTGCACGTAGCGTGCGATGGCTGCCTGCGGCGACTCACTGCCGGCCATGAAATTGCGCGCGAAGCGAGGCTTGCGCCCCGGAGTGAGATCGAGGATGTCGTAGAGGACGAGGATCTGTCCGTCCGTATGCGGTCCGGCACCGATACCGATCACCGGCACCTCGGCAGCGGCGCTGATGCGCTGGCCAAGCTCGCTGGGGATGCATTCGAGCAGCAGCAGATCCGCCCCCGCGGCCTCGAGTGATTTGGCATCCTGCATCATGGCCTGCGCGGCCTGCTCGCCTCGCCCCTGGACGCGAAAGCCCCCGGTTTTGTGCACGGACTGCGGCTTCAATCCCAGATGCGCGCACACCGCGATGTCATGGCGCGCAAGATAGGCCACGGTATCGACCTGGCCCGGTCCACTCTCGAGCTTCACCATGCTCGCACCGCCCTCCTGCAGCAAACGCACGGCATTGCGCAGCGCCAGCTCGGGCGTCGCATAGCTCATGAAGGGCAGATCCGCGATGAGCAGCGGGCGCATCAGCCCGCGGGCCACCGCCGCGCAGTGATAGACCATGTGATCCATCGTCACGGGCACGGTCGTGTCATGCCCCTGGATCACCATGCCGAGGGAGTCCCCGACCAGCACCACGTCCACCCCGGCGGCATCGACCAGGGCGGCGAGACTAGCATCGTAGGCCGTCAGGCAGGCGATCTTTTCGCCGCGCTGCTTCATCTGCGCCAGCGTACTGAGGGTGACCGGCGGACGGTTTGAGTCCCGGTTCTGCAAATGGGTATACACCACGGCAGCATGAAGCAGCGCCTGCCGCCAGGCAACTGCCGTGCCGCCGGCCCGCGCTCCAGTCCCACCGAGGCTTACTGCCGATATTACGCTGGCCGCTTGCCGCGCAAGCGCCCGGACCGGACCTGCGTCGAGGAAATCCAGGCCCGCCCATCGATAGCATCACGGCTGGTCTTCCCGAGGACGTCGCACCGTGAAAGAGTCGATGGCCGCAGATGCGCTGATCGAGACGCTGCCCGAGCTGGTGGTGCTCCTGCGCCGCGATGGCCACATCCTCAGTCTCAGCGCCGGCCAGGGAATGGCCTTGACGCCCGCGCGTGGGGCGGCCCGGGACTGCGCCGGCAAGCCCCTGGAAGCGATCTGGCCGGAATCGCTGGCCACGCTGCTGCGTCAACTGGTGCGCAAGGCCATCGCGCAGCGTGCACCCGTGGAGGCGCACTTCCGGGAGAGCGGCCGCAACTACGACGCACGCGTCAGTGCCCAGGGACCCGATCGCGCCGTGTGCGTCATCCGCGAGATGCTGGCCGCCCCGGCGGCCGAAGCACTCGATCTGACCGATGAGCGGCGCGCACCGCGTCTGGATCGGCGCGGCTTCCTGCGTCGCTTCCGCGAGTCGGTGTCGCTCGCGATGCTGCGCGAGCGCCCCATCTCGGTCGCGGTCATCTACGTCGATGGAATCGCCGACATCAGCGCGCTCATCGATGCGCAGATATCCGAGGAGGTCATGAACACGGCGATCCTGCGGCTGGCCGCGCTCACGGGCGCAGCCGACACCGCAGAGCCTGCGCGCCATCTGGGCCAGCTGAGCGACACGTGTCTGTCGCTGCTGGTGGAGTCGGCGGATCGCGATACGGTCGACGCCTGCGTGCGCGAGGTGTGCGCGAATCTGTGTGAGCCCGTCACCAGCGGCGGCAGCGCCTTTCACCTCACGCCCTACGCCGGCGTCGCGGTCATGACGGATACGGCCGTTGCGGCCAAAACACTGCTGGCGCGCGCCCACAGCGCCGCCGGCGAAGCGCGCCGCGCGGGTGCTGCACAGGTGCTGTTCTTCAGTGACAGCGGTTCGCCCGAATCGCTGACGCAGTTCGACATCGCCCGCGAGCTGCAGGAGGCCATCCGCAGCCACGACATCCGCCTGCGTTACATGCCGCGTCACGACCTGTCGAGCGGTGCGCTGGTCGCGCAGGTGGGTTACCTGCGCTGGATGCATCCCCTGCGCGGAGAGATCCGGCCGGTGGAATTGCTGCGCATGGCCGAGGCCACCGGACTCGCCACGGCGCTCTCTCGCGCGGCGCTCGCGTGCCTCGCCGAAGACGGTGCGGCACTGCGCCGGCGCTGGGGCGAGAAGGTGCGCATCTCCTTCGGAGCGCTGCGCTCTCACATCCTGCATGGGGATTTCGTCGAGGACATCGGCGCCCTGCTGGCCGGGGGCGTGCTGCCGGCGAGCTCGCTGGAGCTGCGTATCGCGGAGAAGACCTTCATCGGCTGCGATGCGGCGACCCTCGGGACGCTGAGCAAACTCGGCGTGCAGCTGGTCGTGGACGAGGTCGCACGCGGAATGGGCTCGCTCGACTGCCTCGCCCGCTCGCCGCTCTGGGGGCTGCAGCTCGATCGGGCCTGGGTGAGCGCACTGCGCAGCGATCCGGTTGCCCTGAAGGTATGCCGTGCGGGCGTGGCCATGGCCACCGCGCTCGGGCTGACCCCCATCGCGACTGGCGTAGACGACGCCGCGCAGCGCGATGTGCTGCTCGAGCTCGGCTGTCGCTACGGCAGCGGTGATCTGTACCGCAGCGGCGTCGGGGATCTGACCGCCGCGTAACCGGGGATCAGAGCGCCGCGTGGCGCAGCGGATTGAAGTACAGCCGACCGCGCCGCATGCGCCGGATTGCCGCGACCAGCTCCTCGAAGTCCGCCTCGCTGCCGATGGGATCGATGGCCGCAGCGTTGACGATCAATAGCGGGGCGGCCTCGAATTCGTGGAAGAAGCGCGCATAGGCATCGTTGAGCCGCTCCAGGTAGGCGCGATCGATGAACTGCTCGTAGCGGATACCGCGCCGCCCGATGCGCGCGAGCAGCACGTCCACCGGCGCCTGCAGGTACACCACGAGGTCGGGACGCGGCGAGTCGATGGCAAGTTTCGCCTGCACCTGCTCGTAGAGCCGGTACTCTTCATCCTCCAGCGTCGTGCGGGCGAACAGCCGATCCTTGTCGATGAGGTAGTCGGCAATGCGCAGCGGTGCAAACAGATCCTGCTGCTTCAGTGCGCTCATCTGCTGTGCGCGCTGGAACAGGAAGTACAGCTGCGTCGGCAGCGCGCCGGCACGCGGGTTGCGATAGAAGCGCTCCAGGAACGGATTCTCATCGGCATGCTCGAGGATGAGCTCGGCTGCGAGCGTATTGGCCAGCTTGCTCGCCAGTGTCGTCTTGCCCACACCAATGGGCCCTTCGATCACGATGAAGCGATGCGGGAACGGATCAGGCGCCATGTGTGATGGGTTGTGTGTCCAGACGCCACAGGTCCGAAGCGTCTGCGCGCTCCAGGAGCTCAGCGATGCGCAGTCCACCGGGCACGCGCAGCCCGGGGGCCACCTCGTACAGAGGATACAGAACGAAGCTGCGGCTCACTACTCCGGGATGCGGCAGCGTCAGCTCGGGCGTCTGCAGGCGCATCTGATCGAACAGCAGCAGATCCAGATCGATGCGGCGCGGGCCCCAGCGCACGCTCGAGGGCACGCGCCCGAGCTGCACCTGCAGCGCTTGCAGGGCGTCGAAAAAGGTCCGTACCGGCAGCTGCGTCAGCAGACCCGCCACTGCATTGACGAAGTCCGGCTGCTCGGAGAGCCCCCAGGGCCGTGAGCCGTACAGGCTCGACTGTCGCACCAGCCGCGTCTGCGGCAGCTGCGCGAGCGCCTGCAAAGCGCGGCGTACCTGCAGCGGCGGGTCATCCAGATTGCTGCCGATGCCTACATAGGCGCTTTGCCACAGCACGGCCGCTCAGCGGCGCCGGCGACGGCGCCGACGGGGACGATGCGTCGGCATGGCGGAATCGGAACCTTCGTGCGGTGAGCGTCCGGCCCCGGCCGTGAGCGCGTCGATTCTCTCCACGCGCTGCTCGGGCGCTAACGTCTGCAGCTCGGTCCACCAGTGCGCGATGGACGCCGGCGCGAGCCCGAGCTGCGCCCGCAGCGCCAGCAGATCGAACGCGGCGCGAAAGCGCGGCTGCTCGAGCAGACGCAATGCCCGCCGGCCACGCGGTTGCTCCAGGCGCGGCTGCAGCGCGTACATCTCGCGCACACCGAGGGCGATGCGCCGCGGGATGGTCACGCGTGCGGCCGCCTCGCGCAGGCAGCGCTCGCAGGCCGCCACGATTGCGCCCAGCTCGTGCCAGCGCTGCGGAGGCAGCGACTCGATCGTGGCGGCAATCGGCCCATACAGCAGCAGCGCGAACAGGAACGAGGCGGTGACGGGCTTGTCCGCGGCGACCCGCTCATCGGTGTTGCGCAGTCCATGGCGCAGCAGCTGTTCCACCAGACTGCCCGGATGGGCCGCCAGATAGCGCTCCACGGCCGGGAACAACACCCCGAACAGCTCCCGGCGGCGCAGAACATCCAGGCTGCGCTCGCCGTGACCGGTCAGAAACATCTTCTGTGTCTCATCGAACAGACGTGCCGGGGGCACCTGCGCGAGCAGTCCCTTGAGCTCGGGAATCGGGGCCGCGGTATCGCTGTCCAGTGCAAAGTCCAGCTTCGCCTCGAAGCGCGCGGCGCGCAGCATGCGCACCGGATCCTCGCGGTAGCGCGTCTCCGGATCGCCGATCAGGCGCAGGCGACGAGCGGCGATGTCCGCCGCGCCGCCGACGAAATCCCACAGAGAGAAATCGGCGATGTTGTAGTAGAGCGCATTGGCGGTGAAATCGCGCCGCCAGACGTCCTCTTCGATCGAACCGTAGACATTGTCACGCAGCAGCCGCCCGTGCATGTCCAGCACGCGCTCATGGTCCACCCCTTCGAGGCCCGGGCCGCCACGTCGCATGCCTTCGGCTGGACTCAGGGTGACGCTCACGCCCGGCGCGTCGACCTCCTCGAGCTGCTCCAGCTGGACCGTCGACTCATCCTCCTCGAGAGTTTCCTCGGGGTCCTCGTCTGCATCGGCATCAGCATCAGCATCAGCATCAGCATCAGCATCGGCATCTGCCTCTGCATCGCTGTCGATCTCCAGGTCAACTGCGGGGGCATCCCCTTCGACTTCGGCGGCCTCCTGCTCGACCTCCTCGTCGCTCGGGGCCTCTTCATTCGGGGAAGGCGCGCTGGCCGCCCTGAAGGTGGCGACTTCGATGACCTCGCGGCCGAAGATCACATGCGCCAGACGAAATCGCCGGCCCACCAGCCGGCAATTGCGAAACAGTCGGCGCACCTCATCCGGCAGCGCGTTGGTCGCGATATCGAAGTCCTTGGGGTGCCGGCCCAGCATCACGTCGCGCACGCCGCCACCGACGAGGAAAGCCTGGAAACCGGCGTCCTTCAGGCGATACAACACACGCAATGCATTGCTGGAGATATCCGAGCGGGAGATGTTGTGTTCGGCCCGCGGAATGATGCGCGGCACCGCAGCGGCCGAAACGGCCGGAATGCGTTGATTCAAATCCAATCCTTGAGTCGAAAGGTCCGCTTGAGCATGGGGGATGGGGGCCTATAATACCGCGCTTTTCGACGGCCCCTGCCCCACGCAGCTCCCTTCGTCTAGAGGCCTAGGACATCGCCCTCTCAAGGCGGTAACACGGGTTCGAATCCCGTAGGGAGCGCCAATCAAAACATATACTTAGAAGATTACTCGCTCCACCTAAATAGCCTCATACGGAAATTATACGGACAAACTGCTGCGGTAATTTCCCCATGGCTACGGTCTACAGATCGAAAGGAAAAGGCAGCGGTGCAGGCACCCCCATCGACCTCGCCAAGGTCGACGAGAAGCTGAGGGCGGCCGGCTTCACTTCGCTGTCGTACACACCCGAACCGCCGCAATTTCCGGATAGAGGGACCGCGTGGGCGGTTTACCTGGTATTCGAAGTCACGGACAAGGATCAGCCGACCACACTGTTTCCACGTCCCGGGTTTTACTTCTCGTCCGGCCTGACGCCCGACAGGGCCCGTGGTTTATTCCAGGCTCGGGATGCCTGGAGCGTGGGACCCTGACCAGCGAGAAAACAGCCGCCGGGGCACCACTGCGATATAGATCGAGTAGCCGCATGCGCTCGGCCAGGTCGTCACGCATGCATGACGTTACGGATCATCGAAGGACGGTCCCTTGGCGCGTCGCATAGTTGCGACGTGCTACGGGTTCCGATAGTTGGACGCAATCGCGTCTGATCGTCGAGCACAGCCGCACGCAGTAGCGTGGCAGCGATGAACACTTTCCGAGAAATCGCCACTCAGGCACTAGCTGCGGCTGCATTGCTGCTGGCTCTTGCGGTGATCGCCCGGTCGGTAGTGATGTAATCGGGCGCAAGGGGTTGCAGCGGATCACCTCGAAAATAGGTGCTCATATTGGCTTATCGTTTTGATTTAGAAGATACGGCAAAACTTACATAATAAAACAGGGCATGATCCGCTGGTCCCAGGCGGAGTGACGACCATGAACGTACGCAGCCGCATATCCCTCGCACCCAAGACTTCGGCATGGCCTCGGCAAATCGCGCGTCCGAAAGTCCGCTTACGGTCGCAACCACCCTCTCGGATGGGCGCTACGCTCACTTCGCTGGCGGGACTCGTGCGCGAGCTGTTCCATCGCTCGCATTGACGACGCCGAGATCTGCGTTCGGCTCGTGCGCAGATAGGCGAGCGCTTCGTTGAAGTCATCATAGCGTTGCTGCGCATCGATAGTGGCAGCTGCGGGCGGTAGTGTGACGACCTGCAGATGATGCGGCGGATACGCCTGGCCCGCTTCGCTGTAGGAGACGCCGGGCAGCAGAGCTTCCAGTGCATAAGCGCCTCAATTGGGCCGGATTCTGCGTCTGCGCAAGCCGGTTTCCTATGCCGGGCAGACCAGGGCGGCGGCACCGTGTCACCTCAATAAAGCTTTGGAGCCAAAGGATGTCTAAGCAATCAGGACGTGCTTGCCTTGGTCCCCATGCGAGGGTGTCCCTGCCGCTCGCCGCGCTGCTCGCGCTGGTGCTCGTGGGCTGCCAGCGTGCCGAGTCACCTTCCAGTGTCGCGAAAGATGTCCACGCCGCTGAACAGAAGGAGCAGTCCAAGACCCAGCGGGCGCTTGCAAATGCTTCCCAGGATGAGGGCAAGGCACAGCAGCGCGTCGAGGAAAAGGTCGCCGATCGCGATGACATCGCAGCCAAGGATGCGTACAAAGTCGCGGTGGCAAAAGCGGACGGCGAGCATGACGTTGCCCTCCAGCGCTGCAAGCAATTCTCGGGAGACGCGCAGAGCCGCTGTAAACGACAGGCAGACGCCGACTACGACGCGACCAAGGCCAATGCCAAGGCACAGGAGGTCTCGCAAACGCGCTAGCCATCCTTCTTCAGCGCATGGCGTCAGCGACTCTGGTGCATCGTCGTCGCAATCTGTGAAGCGCTCGGCGGTATCGTCATCCAGTATCGAGGACGCTGCCGCCTGAAGAGCCGGAGGACGGCATGAGACGCGCAGGTTACGAGGCTGAGGAAAGCGACTGGATCGATGCCCTTTGCTGCGCGATGAATCGCTGGGCAATGGCCAGCTCGAAGGTCGAAGCGGAAGGCAGGCTATGGGCATTGCCGAGCGAGGGGGTCATGGCGGCAGTGGCTCTCGCCTCACCTGCCGAGCATTCTTACCAGACCGTGGACCCCGATATTCCGCATGCCATGGTTGAGCGCCAGCGGTCCATGTCAAATCTACGCGAACAGACCCGCTATGCCGCTGGCCATGGCCAGCTCTAGAGTCCACAGGACGCGTTAGCCGAAATCCCCGAGGGCCTGTTCCGGCGGAGTCTTTTGAGGCTGCGGTGTTGGCTTTGGATGCAAGGAGTCGGGCGGATCGCCGATGGGCGCCGGCCCGGGCTCCTGGGGTCGCGGATCGTGTGCTTCCAGCATATGCCGCCCTTCAACGCGGTGTCGTCGATGGTGACGGCAACCGCTCGCGAAGTCCGAGTGCAACGCTACCGCTGTCTGGGTCAGACCCGGTGTCGGAGCTCGTGACACTTTAGCCACCGCATCGCGCCCATCGAGATGTCTCCACGCCGCTGACCAGACTTGCATCGAGGCGATGCCACTGCCTCAAGCGGGAGTGTAGGGAGGGCCCCCGCCTGTCAGCGAGGGGCGCTACTTCGGTCCAATCATCGTGCGCTGCCGCCTTGTGCAGCGCGGGTTCCAACCGCTTCCCATTATTGTGAAACCCTGCGGCGGCAGCTTTGCACCAGAGCGCGATCCGTCATTATCATCAGGAGCTATGAGAACGCTCACGCTGCGAAGCATGCAACAGCCGTCCTATCTGGACACGCTGCTGTATTCGCTGGTGATGGAACTGGGCGTACTGCCGGGCGATGCATATCCGGTGCGCGAGTCGGAAAAGCTCCCGCCACCGTTGAGGCACATCGTGAAGATGGCCACGCATGTTGGGCAGAGTTGGGGATGCTGGACCGATGAGCGCCATCATTGGCTGTTCATCGCCGAGATGCCGCTGACGCGTGGTAAACCCGTACTGCAATTGGATCGGTATAACGAGGCGGGTGACCTGCGGGACACTACCAACTGGTACTGCGACGATAACGATAAATGGTGTCGCATTACCGTCCCGTAGCCGGCAGGTCCGTTTGTGCGATGCGCCATGCGGCCGCAGCTACCCGGACGATAACTGTATAGACATACAGCTCTGGCGGCGATACGGTTTCCACCATGATCCGCCGCCGCGCCGCCTACGAGCCTCTTCAACCCTCCGGGCAGCCGCGCTGGCTGACGGTGCGCACGTTCGGGGGTGGTCTGATCGAAGCGCGGCGGCTCGAGCCCGGAACAGATCTGGTGCGTGTATTTCTCACGGCGATGCTCGAGCTCATTGACGCGGGCTGGCTGCTTGGAGAGTTTGCGTCCAACAGCGGGGCGGTTCGTCACGAGCGGGCCAGTGAAAAGCGCATGCTGGCCATCGAGGAGCAGGATCCCGAAGCCCTCGGCAGGACAGCCTGGGGCGGCCAATGCGTGAACTGCGAGGATTGACCGCATCAGGCGCCCTGGGTGCCGGCAGAGGAGCTGTCGCAGTAAAGTGCCACATGGCACCCCGGATCCACGTTGAGGCCCAAGCCCTGCGCTGGCTGATCCTGCCACTGCTTCTGCTGTGCGCGGCGGCGGCACACGCCGACCCGGTACGCGACGGGAATCTGGCGAGGCTGCTGCGCTCGGGCGGCTTCGTGATCCTCATGCGCCATGCGAGCTCGCCCGCCACCCCGCCGCTCGCCGGGCAGGCAGAGCCGGGCAATACCCGTCTCGAGCGCCAGCTCGATGCGTCGGGTCGCTCCGCGGCGCGTGCACTGGGCAATGCCCTACGGCATCTTGAGATACCGATCGGCGAGGTGCTCTGCAGTCCGACTTACCGCGCCCGCGAGACCTTACGCCTGGCCGGATGGGCGCCGCAAATTGCCGCCGAACTGGGCGATGGCGGCCACAGCATGCAGGCCGACGCCACCGGCAGGCGCGGTGCGTGGCTTCGATCCCGCGTGGCCGCGCCGCCGCGCGTCGGGACCGACACCCTCATCGTCACCCAGCTGCCCAACATTGCCGAGGCCTTTCCCCAGGACGCTAAGGGACTTGCCGACGGTGGCGCATTGGTGCTGCGTCCCGACGGCCACGGGGGTGCGGCCCTCATCGGTCGGATCCCTATCGATGGGTGGGCGGCACTGGCCGCTGCACACTGAGCAGCTGCCGGCAAGCCGCTGCGCTGCAGCGGCAGCGGCATCTCAACGACCTCAAGCGGATTCGTGCCGCTGCAGCATCAGCCAGACATGCGCAATGTGCAGTGTCATGCAGAACGCGAGCGTGAAGGCGGTGCCCGTCACGGGCACCAGCCAGCCGCTGCTGACGCAGGAGGCCGTCAGCAGCAGACAGCTCACAGCGAGCCAGCGGTTCAGGTAGGCAGGCAGTGCGCGCGCGAGCTGCCGGTTGTAGCGATAGGCGGCCGCGCGCTCGAGCTTGGAACCGGCGTCTGCATTGCGATAGCCGGCAAAGGGCCAGAAATAATCAATCAACGGCATGACAAGACCTGGGCTGCATACCCCATGCTGGCGCAGAGCGGCTGGCCCTGCGACTCTGGAATTGAGCGTACGCACGTCGGGAAATTCTTATTCGTACGCACGGCGCTATGCTCGCCGGCGATGCCAGCGGTGCCAGGCTCGCTCGAGCGTGTGCTCGAATTCCCGCGGCCTGGGCTGAAACAGCCGCTCACCGGCGACCAGGGCTGCGAAGGCGCGTCGTGTGCGCTCGCGCTCGATGGCCTGCAGCAGATGGCGGCGGCCCGGGCCGCTGCGACCCTCGAGCAATTGCGCGCGCGCATGTAACAGCGCCAGGTCATGCGCCTCACCGAGCCGCTCGCCGATCCCGTCGGCCTGCTTCGCCAGGGCTCCGAGCAGCCCCGGCTGGATCGGCCCGAGCATCTTCAGCGCGTAGCGCAGATATTTGACGTGCTTGCGCCACGCATGCAGCGCTGCATCGGCGGGATGGCCCGAGGCAGTGGGCAGCAGATAACGTCCCCGACGATAGATATGGCGCATGGCCGGCCCGAGTACGGACCAGTCATGTCGGCCGATCGGAAGCTCGCGTGCGCCGCGCTCCACGCGTCGCAGGGTACGGCATTGGTCGCGCAGGGTGCGCGCGTTGAGTCGATGCCGGGCGTCGGAAAGCTCCTGCCGCAGGCGGGCGGCGAGCCGTGCCGCGGCGGGATTGGCGCGCAGCGCGGCCGTCCTGCGCTGCAGAGCCGACAGCGCCTGGATGAGCACGCGCGCATCGCGCAAGGCATTCAGGACATGAGCCGCATCGCGCAACGTGCCGTTGGCCCTCTGGTAGCAGGCCTTCCTGAGGCATGGGCGCAGCAGCCTGAGTGCCGTTCGGGATTTCTTGATCGCCTTGCGTGCCTCGTGCACCGCCTCATCCGAGGGCGTTGCCTGTCCGAGCCGCTTGCGCGCGCTGCGAACATAATGATGCAGCACGCGTTGCAAAGCCCGCGTTCCGGAACCTGCTGCATCGACGCTCGTGGCGGCCATGATTTTGCCGCCAGTGTCGCACGCGAGCGCCTGCGCCTGCGCGGCATCTGCGCACGTTCTGTCAAGAATTCACCCCCTCAGCCTGTCGGTCAACGAGCGGTCAGCGCCTGTCTTCCCGACTTGCCGGCACGGATGTGACCACTCACACGGTGCAGATCGGCCGAACGATGCTAGCATTGGGAGAGGGAGGGCTTGCCCTCGGGGCAGGCCGCGCGGATCATCGCCCCTGCCAGGGCCTGCCCTGGTCACGGCGGAATTAGCCGGGGGAAACGGCGCATGAACATTCCGGACGAGCTCTTAGCCGCCTACGTCGATGGAGAGCTGCAGGGCGCGGAGCGTGCGCGAGTGGAACAGGCCATCGCACACGATGCACGCCTCGCGCAGCGCGTCGCTCACTATCGCGCGATGCGTGCGCGTCTGCGCGGCTCCTTCGATAGCGCGCTGCACGAGCCCATGCCGCAGCGGATGCTGCAGGTGGCGCGATCAGCCTCGAGGCCGGCGACCGCGCAGGTCATCGATCTGGCGCGCGTACGCGCCGAACGCAAACGTCGCAACGAGCGCCGGCGGCTGCTGCAGCCTCACCGCATCGCCATTGCCGCGAGCCTGCTCGCCGGTCTGCTGGCCGGTGGCATTGCCGAGCGGCTGCTGGGCAATGATTCGATCACCGCATTTCACAACGGCGAGCTCGTGGCGCGCGGTGCGCTCGCCGATACGCTGGACAATCAGCTCGCGGACAGCAGCGCTGCGGGCAGCCGCTTCCACGTCGGCATGAGCTTTCGCGCCAAGAGCGGCGACTACTGCCGCACCTTTTCGGCGACCGACAATCCCGCGCTGGCAGGTCTCGCCTGCCGCGAGCAGGATCACTGGCGCGTGCTGACCGTGGTCGGCTCGCAGCTCCCGGGCCACGAAGCCGTCAGCCCCGGCTCCACCCCCGCAGCCGACGGCGCGCGGCGTGTCGCCTGGAATCTTTCCCCGCTGTTGCTGCAGACCGTGCGCCAGCACATCAGCGGTCAGCCGCTGGACGCGCAGGCCGAAGCCAAGGCACGCGGCAGCGACTGGCGTTAGTCGGCCGCTGGCGCCCCTGTCGGCCCTGGCGGCTACACCCGCGCGGTTGCCCCGGCGCCGTGCACGCCCGGCGCGTTGGGCGCGCCTGCCTCGCCACTGCTGCGGGCGCTCTCGTAGCGGCGACCCAGAATCCAGGCGACAGGGAACCACAGCGCGGACATCAGTGCACCGAAGATCGCAAGGCCCGCCACGCCGTGCGGCAGGATGGCCGAGCTGACCCAGGCGGAGCTGAAGTCGCCGAAGCGGTATACCACCGTATCGATGACGTTCTTCGCCTTGTACTTGCTCTCCTGGTCCACCACGGTGAAGAGCATCTCGCGCGTGGGCTTGGCGATGGCGTACTCGGCCACACGTCGCACGATCTGGATGCCGCCCAGGACCAGCAGCACCGGGGAGAATGCGACGGCCAGGAAGGCGATCACCATGATGACCGGGTTGAGCAGCAAACCCGTGGTCACGCCGAAGCGCTTGATGATGCGACCGGTGCCGAAGAGCTGGATCACCACGGCGATGCTGTTGACCGACAGGTCGATGAGCCCGTAGGCGCGCGTGCGCGCGGCGTGATTGACGAAGGCGTGCTGGATCAGATCGCTCAACTGGAAGTAGACGATGGTCGAGATCCAGGTCATCAGCAGCAGGAAGGCGGACAGCAGCAACAGATACGGCGAGCGCAGCAGCAGCGTGAAGCCCGCAAATGGATTGCCCGGCCGCAGGTTGTGCTCGAGGCTCGTGCGCTGACTCTCCGCACCCTGCTCGAGCATGCGCTGCTTCTCATGCGCCAGCAGCCGCACCAGTACCGTGGTGACGAAGAAGCCGATGGCGGCGATGAGCATCAGATTGTTGTTGCCGATGCGCTCGGCCAGCAGGGTCGCGACGGCAGGTCCGACGATGCCTCCGATCGTCACCCCGGCCGCGACGAAGCCAAACAGCCGCTTGGCCTGAGTGCGCGTGAAGGTGTCGGCCATGAAGCTCCAGAGCACCGAGATGATCAGCAGGTTGAAGGTGCTGACCCACACGTAGAAGGCGGCGGCGATCCAGCGGTCCTGGTAGCGGCCGCTCTGGAACAGCGCATAGAACGCCAGCAGCGACAGGGCTATGAAGCCATAGACCCAGGGCAGGAAGGTCGAGAGCTTCATGCGCGAGGCGAGGCCCGCATACAGCGGCGCAAAGATGAGACTCGCTACCAGCGTTGCGGTGAACAGCTCCTGCAGATGGCTTACGCCATAGACCGTGCCCATGGTGTCGCGCACCGGCTTGACGACCGAGTAGCTGCCGAACAGAAAGAAGAAGGACAGCATGCTCAGCACGACCGCACGAACCTCTTGCGGCTCGACGGCGGCGAGCAGCTTGAAGAAGCGCGCCAGCGGCGACGGCGCACTGGCTGCGGCGGCGTTGGTCGGACCCATCAGGCCTCTCCCCCTTCGGGTGCACCCCCGACTAGGGCCTCACGATACCTCCGCGGCCTGTTCGCGGCGAAGTTTTTCGTACCGGCCCCCAACCCAGGCACCGATACCGCCCCACAGCACGCTGGCCCCAATCCCCAGCGCCGCTCCCGCGCCAAGCCCAAAACCGGCCACGAGCAGTCCGGACTGCACCCAGGCCGATGACAGATCACCGAAGCGGTAGAACACCGTATCGATGACGCTCTTGGTCTTGTAGCGACTCGCCTGCGGCATGACCGTGAAGCATATCTGGCGGCTCGGGGTCGCCACCGCGTACTGCGCCACCCGCCGCACCACCTGTACCACCTGGATCATCAGCAGCGAGGGGCTGACGATCAGGGCAAGCAGCGAGCCCACCATGACGACCGGATTGAGCAGCAGCGCGGTGGTCAGGCCGAAGCGGCGCAGCAGGCTTGCCAGGCCGAAAAACAGCACGGCGGCGCTGCCGATGTTGACCGCCAGGTCGATATCGGCGATCGCCTGGGCGCGGCCCGCCAGCTGCGGGTAGGCATGGGCGACCAGGTCGGTCTGAAAGTAGTACGCCACCGTGTTCACCCAGGTCATCAGCAGCACGTACAGGGCCTGCGCCCCCGCATAGGGATTGCGGATCAGCTCGCTGAAGCCCTGCAGCGGATTGCCACCGAGGCCGTGCTCGAGGCTGGAGGACTGCCCTTCCCCGCCGAACGCGTGCAGACGGCGCTTCTCGTACATCAGCAGGTATACCAGTGCGATGACGACGGCGAACTCGGCGGCTGCGAGCCACAGCAGGCCCGACAGTCCGATGTGCCCCACCAGCAGGCGTGTGAGCAGCGGACCTGCGATCGCGCCGAGCTCCCCCCCGGCGGCGATCAGCGGAAAGACGCGCACGGATTGCGCGGCGCTGAACAGATCCACCATGAGGCTCCAGAACACCGACAGCATGTAGAGATTGACGACGCTGAACCAGACGTAATAGACCGCGGCGAGCAGCCGGCTGCCGGGGGCGACGCGGTACAGCAGCGCAAACAGCACGACGTTCGCGAGCCAGAACCAGAACAGCGCCGGCAGCAGGCGCGAGAGGCGCAGGTGCGAGGCGAGCGCCGCATACAGCGGCGCCGCCAGCAGCGTGCCGATGAAGGTGGCGGTGAACAGCAGTTGCAGCTGACCGACGCCCCAGACAGTGGCGCCCGTGTCGCGTACCGGGCGCAGAATGTAGTAGCTGCCGAAGAGCAGGAAATTGCAGCAGAAAGCGAGCGCCACCGCGCGACGCTCCCCGACGCCGATGCGTCCGATGAGCTGCAGCACAGTGCCGGCGGGTGCCCGGTCCCCCCGCCGCGATCTCGGGCCGGTGACTAGCGGATCCGCCAGATGAGCACCATGGCCGTCAGCGTGAGCAGCGCCGTCGGCACCCAGGCGAGAATCAGCGGATCGACCCGATAGACCTGTGCGCCGCTCTCCACCAGGCGCTGCAGGAAGAAGTAGACGACGCCGATGGTCAGGCCGAGCGTCGTGCGACTGCTGAGGGTCGCCGAGCGCATCGAGCCGAAGCCGAACGGCAGCGCGAACAGCAGCGCGGCGAGAATCCCGGCCAGGCGCGCGATGCGCGACCAGAAGGCGATCAGGTAGGGGCCGGCGGCGAGATTATTGCTGCGCAGGTAGACGATCGCGCGATAGAGAGTGTGCAATGAGAGCTGCGCGGGCGCGGCCACGGCGAATTGCAGCAGGTCGCTGCCGGCCGTGGTCTCGAGCACGCGCTCGGCCTGCTGCTGGCTCTGGACGCTGTCGTGATCGAGGCTCGACTCACGGTAGTCCTGCAGCCGCCAGGCCGACGGTCCCAGCGGCGTCGCATGCGAGGCGCGCGCCACCGAGGCCACGCGATTGTCGGGCGTGAGCTCGAACACCATCATGCCGCGAAATTCCGCCGCGTTGCTCAGCCCCTGCACCTCCACGATGGTATCGCCGCTGCGGATCCAGGCGCCCCCTGCTCCGGCGAAGCTCACGTCCGAATAGCGCGCGAACGCCTTCTGCTGGCTGGCCATGTCGGCCAGCGGCTGTGCGATGAATTCGCCGATCAGCGCGGCGATGGCCACCAGAATTGCGGCGCTGAAGAGCACCGAGACGCTCAGGCGCAGCTTCGACATGCCCGAGACACGCATCACCGTGATCTCGTGACTTCTCGCCAGAACACCGATGCCCAGCATCGAGCCGATCAGAGCGCCGGCCGGAAAGGACTCGAGCGCGAACTGCGGCAGGGTCATCAGTGAGTAGCTCAGCGCATCCCAGAGATTGTAGTGGCCGGTACCCACATCGGCCTGCTCGCCGATGAAGATGAATAGCAGGCCGAGCGTCAGCAGTACCCCCATGGCCAGGGCGACCCCGCCGAGCAGGGTGCGGGCCATGTAGCGATCGAGCATGTTCATCGATCCACTCCCGCGCTATCGGCGGCGGCGCGCGTGCAGCGCCCGCACGATCGCCGGTTGCGCGAGCCCCCAGAGCGCCAGGCCAAGAAACAGCGCGTGCACCCACCACAATCCGAGGGCCGCGGGCACCTGGCGGCGCTCGATCCAGCTGCGCCCGGCCTGTGCCAGCACCGCGTAGAAGGCAAATGCCACCACGGCGAGCCACACGTGCGAGTAGCGGCCCTGGCGCGGCTTGAGCCGCCCGAGCGGTATGCCCAGCAGCGCGAACACCAGCGTCATGACCGGCAGGCCGATACGCCATTGCAGCTCGGCCTGCAGGCGCAGATCATGCGTCCCGACCAGCTGCGAGGTGCTCATCTCATCCACGCGCGTGTCCGGTGCGTTGGACTCGGGGGCATTGAAGGGGATGAGCTGCTGGGCGAAGCGCATGATGCGATAGCGGCGCGTGCCCGGGGTGCCCTCCACGCGCTCCCCGTCATACAGCGTGATCGTCTCGCCCTGACCGCTGATCGAATAGTGAGCACGGCGCGCGGTGGTGGTATCGACCATGTCCCCGGCGCTGCGATCCACGAAGACGTCGGACAGATCTCCATTGGGCTCGGTCGCACGCGCGTACACGACCACCCGGCCACCGCCAAAGCTGCGGAAGCGTCCGGGCTCCAGGGGCGCGAGGATGCCCGCGCGCAGCGCCTGGTTGCGCAGGCTCTCCTCGGCGCGCGCAGCGCGCGGCCCCAGCGAGAAGTTCAGCCACACCACCAGTGCACAGACCGGCAGTGCCAGGAGCCACACGGCGGTGCTGACGCGCGCGGTGCCCACACCGGCGGCCTGGGCGGCCGCCATCTCACTGTCATGGTAGAGACGGCCGAAGGCCAGCACCACCCCGAGCAGCAGCCCCACGGGCAGCAGCATCGAGAAGTTCTGTGCCGCCCCGAGGGCGATCAGCTTCAGTACGAAGGTGCGCTGGTACTGCAGCTGCGCGGCACGAGCCAGCACCTCCCCGATGGTGTTGACGATCATCACGGCGGAGGCCACGACCGTCACGCCCACGAAATTGATCGTCATCTCTTTCAGCAGATAGCGTTGCAGAATGCGCAATCGTCCCTCATCCCTGCGTGCCTTGGGCTAAACTTACCGCCATATCCGGGGGCCGCGCGCAAGCTCCGAATCCGGGCGAATCGGTCGCCCCTGGGCGCCTCGCGCGACTGCCACTGCTACGTTATACGAACAGTTTGCGGCCTCACAAGGCAAGGCCGCGACAAGGATTGGCAGATGCGATTCGAAGCTTTCAACCGCCGGGCCGCCGAGCAGCGTGCCGACTGTCTGGTCATTGGCGCTTTCGAGCGCGGGGAGCTCGGCCCGATCGCCTCGGGCGTCAACAGCGCTCTGCGCGGCCGCATCGCGTCACTGCTGTCGCGCGGGGATTTCTCCGGCCGCGCGCAGGAGACGCTGCTGCTGCCGGAGATCGCCGGCTTGGCCGCCCCGCGGCTGCTGCTGGTGGGTCTGGGAGCCCGCGCCCAGTACAACCGCCGTCACTGGCGGCGGGCCCTGCAGAGCGCAATCGCAGCGCTGGCGCGCACGCGCATCGCCTCGGCGGCGCTGGCGCTGGAGCGACCCGCCGCGCGCGAGCTGGACGACTATTACTTCGGTCGCGCCAGCGCCGAGATCGCCGGGGCGGCCCTCTACCGCGTCAACGATCTGAAGAGCGCCCGGCGTGCGCGTCCTCCCGCGCTCTCACGCGTGCGCGTCGGCCCGGTGGATGCCGACGCCCTGGCGGCCGTGCGCCGTGGACTCGCCGCGGGCGAGGCGCTCGTGCAAAGCAGCTCGCTGCTGCGCGACCTCGCGAACCTGCCGGCCAATGTCTGCACACCGCGCTACCTGGCCAATCAGGCGCGCGAGCTGCAGCGCAGCTACCGGCAACGGCTGCGCGTGCGCATCTTCGATGAGGTGGGCATCCGGCGGCTGCGCATGGGCTGTTTCCTGGCGGTCACGCGCGGCAGCGAGGAGCCGCCGCGCTTCATCGTGCTCGAGTACCGCGGCACCCGCGCGCGGCGCGCTCCGGTCGTGCTGGTCGGCAAGGGCGTGACGTTCGATACCGGTGGCATCTCGCTCAAGGACCCGCAGGCCATGGACGAGATGAAGTACGACATGTGCGGGGCAGCCACGGTGCTCGCCGCCATGGACTACGTGGCACGCGCCCGCCTGCCGCTGAATGTGGTCGGCCTGGTGCCGGCCTGTGAGAACATGCCCGACGGGCGCGCCATCAAGCCCGGTGACATCGTCACCAGTGCTTCCGGACAGACCGTCGAGATCCTCAACACCGATGCGGAAGGCCGCCTGATCCTCTGCGACGCGCTCGACTATGCGCGCCGCTACGAGCCTGAAGTCGTCGTGGATTTCGCGACCCTGACGGGCGCCTGCATCATCGCGCTGGGGCATCACCAGAGCGCGGTCATGGGTAATGACGAGCCGCTCGCGCGCGAGCTGGTGGAAGCGGGCAATCGCACCGATGATCACGCCTGGCCGCTGCCGCTGACGGAGGATTATGCCGAGCAGCTGCGCAGTAACTTCGCGGACATGGCGAACATCGCCGGGCGTGACGGCGGGGCCATCACCGCTGCGGCCTTCCTCGGCAAATTCACCAGCGGCATGCGCTGGGCGCATATGGACATCGCCGGCACTGCCTGGACCAGCGGCAAGGAAAAGGGCGCGAGCGGCCGGCCGCTGTCGCTCGTGGCCGATTTTCTGAGCCGCCGCGCCGCCTCCTGAGCGGCGCGCGGTGAGCGACGACGGCCCCGGGAGCGCCGCCAGCCAGCGCGTCGACTTCTACGTGCTCGACACGGCCGAGCCGCGCGCGCGGCTGCTGCTGGCCTGTCGGCTGGTCGAGAAGGCGTACCTGGCCGGCCAGCGCGTGTTCGTGTGGCTGGAAGATGCCGCGGCGCTCGCTGCCTTCGACGAGCTGCTCTGGACCTTTTCCGACCGCAGCTTCGTGCCGCACGAGGGCGCGGGCGCGCAGGAGGTCCCCCCATGGGGGCAATGCCCGGTGCTGCTGGGCTGCCAGAGTGCCCCGGCACCCGGCTATGACCTGCTGCTCAATCTGGGCGGTGAGGCGCCGGCCGCGAGCCTCGAGCAGGCGCCACGCATCATCGAAATTCTGGATACCGAGCCGGCGCGCCGGCAGGCCGCACGCGAGCGCTACCGTCGCTATCGCGAGCGTGGAGTGAATCCCCAAACCCATCACATTGCCGCCGACGAAAGCGGCTAACGATGCCTGTGCAGGCATGTCAAATCCGTATAATCAAGGCGTTATGCCCCCCGCGGAGATGCCCAAAACCTACTCGCCCGGCGAGATCGAGCCGCGTGTCTATGCGCATTGGGAGGCCGCCGGTTACTTCGCCCCGGGGGCGCCAGGTACGCCGGGTGCGCAAAGTGCACCGGGCGCCAAGGGGGAGGCTCACTACTGCATCGTGATCCCCCCGCCCAATGTGACGGGCACGCTGCACATGGGACACGCCTTCCAGGACACCATCATGGATGCGCTCACGCGCACCCATCGCATGCGCGGGGAGCGCACGCTCTGGCAGCCGGGGACCGATCACGCCGGCATCGCCACGCAGATGGTGGTCGAGCGTCAGCTCGAGGCCGAAGGCATCCGCCGTACCCAGCTGTCGCGCGAGGCCTTCGTCGAGCGCGTCTGGGCCTGGAAGGAGCAATCCGGCGGCACCATCGGCCGGCAGATGCGCCGGCTGGGCGCCTCGGTGGACTGGTCGCGCGAGCGCTTCACCATGGATGCGGACCTGTCGCGCGCGGTCATCGAGGCCTTCGTGCGCCTGCACGAGCGCGGTCTGATCTACCGTGGCAAGCGCCTGGTGAACTGGGATCCGAAGCTGCTCACGGCACTCTCTGACCTGGAAGTGCTCTCGAGCGAAGAACAGGGCTCGCTCTGGCACCTGCGCTATCCGCTCGTGCCCGGGGACGCCGGCGCCGTGAGCGCCGGAAGCCCGGAGAGCCCGGTCGCGGCCGCGACCAGCGCGACTCCCGGCTATCTCGTGGTCGCAACCACACGGCCCGAGACGCTGCTCGGGGATACGGCCGTGGCAGTGAATCCGCATGACGAGCGCTATCGCGCCCTGATCGGGCGCAGGGTGCGCCTGCCCCTCACCGGACGCGAGATTCCCATCATCGCCGATGACTACGTGGATCCGGCGTTCGGCAGCGGCTGCGTGAAGATCACCCCGGCACATGACTTCAACGATTATGCGATCGGTCGGCGTCACGACCTGCCGCTCATCAACGTGTTCACGCCCGATGCGCGACTGAACGATGCGGCACCCGAAGCGCTGCGCGGCCTGCCGCGCTTCACGGCACGCGAGCGCATCATCGAGCAGCTCACGGCGCAGGGACTCATCGAACGCATCGAGCCGCACATGCTCATGATCCCGCGCGGCGATCGCAGCGGAGAGGTCATCGAGCCCTACCTGACCGACCAGTGGTATGTGAGCATCGCGGCGCTCGCGGGCCCCGCGATCGCCGCGGTGGAGAGCGGCCGCGTGCGCTTCGTGCCGGAGAACTGGTCGAAGACTTACTTTCAGTGGATGCACAACATCCAGGACTGGTGCATCAGCCGCCAGCTCTGGTGGGGCCATCGCATTCCGGCCTGGTACGACGAGCACGGCGGGATCTACGTGGCGCGCAGCGCCGAGCAGGCCGCGGCGCTCGCGCGCGCGCGCCACGGCCGCGAAGTGCCGCTGCGCCAGGACGAGGACGTGCTGGACACCTGGTTCTCCTCGGGGCTGTGGCCGTTCTCCACGCTCGGCTGGCCGGATGCGACCCCCGAGCTGGCGAGCTTCTATCCGACCGATGTGCTGGTGACCGGCTTCGACATCATCTTTTTCTGGGTCGCCCGCATGATCATGATGGGACTGGCCTTCATGGACGAGGTGCCGTTTCGCGCAGTCTACGTGCACGGCCTGATCCGCGATGCGGAAGGCCAGAAGATGTCCAAGTCCAAGGGCAACGTGATCGATCCGATCGACGTCATCGACGGCATCGAGCTGCCCGCGCTGCTTGCCAAGCGCACGGCAGGTCTGATGCAACCGCATCTGGCCGCGAGCATCGAGCGTGCCACGCGCAGGCAGTTTCCCAACGGCATCGCCGCGCACGGCACCGATGCGCTGCGCTTCACGTTCGCGCAGCTGGCGACGCAGAGCCGCGACCTGCGCTTCGATCTGGCACGCGTGGACGCCAACCGAAAATTCTGCAACAAGCTCTGGAACGTCGCCCGCTTCGCGCTCGGGACGCTGGCGAGCGTGGCGCAGGAGGTGCCATCGGCCGCGGCGGCGACTGCGACTGCAACGGCACCCCCGATGTTCTCGGCGGCCGACCGCTGGATCCGCTCGCGCCTGGGCGCGACCATCGAGGCGGTGGATCAGGCGGTGGCCGAGTACCGCTTCGACCTTGCGGCCAGTGCGCTCTATGAGTTCACCTGGAACGAGTTGTGCGACTGGTACGTGGAGATCGTCAAGCCCGCGCTGCGGCCCGAGGCACAGGCAGAGGCCCGCGCCGCGGCCCGCGCCACGCTCGGCAGCGTGTTCGAGACGCTGCTGCGGCTGCTGCATCCGCTCATGCCCTTCATCACCGAGGAGATCTGGCAGCGCCTCGCGCCGCTGGTAGGGGTGACGGGCAGGACCATCATGCTTGCGCCCTGGCCACGCGCCGCTGACTTCCCGCTCGATGCCGAGGCGGACGCCGAGATCGGCTGGGTCAGAGCCGTCGTGGAGGGCGTGCGCCAGATCAAGGGAGAGATGGATATCGCGATGCGCCGTGTGCCGCTGCTGCTGGGTCATGCCGGCCATGCCGAGCTCGAGCGGCTGCGACGCCACGGTCCCCTGCTGAGCTATCTTGCAGCCCTCAGCGAGATCCGCGTGCTCGCACCGGACGAGGCGGCCCCGCCGGCCGCCGTGGCGCTGGTCGGGGAGCTCACGCTGCTGGTGCCCATGGCAGGTCTTATCGAGCCGGCCAGCGAGCTGGCGCGCCTGGAGAAACTCGTGCAGAAGAACCGCCAGGAGCTCGCGCGCGCGCGCGCCAAGCTCGGCAATCAGGAATTCGTCCATAACGCACCGGCCGACGTGGTGACACAGGAGCGCGAGCGCCTGGTTGATTTCGAGCGCCGCGAGGTGGGCCTGGAGCGCCAGATACAGCAGGTGCGAGTCCTGGCGCAGCAGAGCGAGCCCGGTGAGCGCCGCGGCGGCGCTGCCGGCGCGACGCGCGCTTCCGCGGAGGGCGCGCCATGAGCCTGCGGCGGGCGCTGGCGGCGATCGAGCGGGTCATTCTCGGCAAGCCCACCCAGGTGCGGCTGTGCCTGGCCTGTTTGCTCGCACGCGGACACCTGTTGATCGAGGATGTGCCAGGCGTGGGCAAGACCACCCTCGCGCATGCGCTGGCGCGCGTGCTGGGCCTGGAATGGACACGGCTGCAATTCACCAGCGATCTGCTGCCCGCCGACATCGTGGGCGTATCGATCTTCGATCGGCACACACAGAAGTTTCAGTTTCGCCGCGGTCCGGTGTTCACTCAGCTGCTGCTCGCCGATGAGGTCAACCGCGCCAGCCCCAAGGCGCAGAGCGCGCTGCTCGAGGCGATGGAGGAGCGTCAGGTCAGCATCGAGGGCGTGAGCTACGGCCTGCCCGAGCCATTCTTCGTGGTCGCCACGCAGAATCCGCACGAGCAGCTCGGCACCTATCGGCTGCCCGAGTCGCAGCTCGATCGCTTCCTGATGCGCGTGAGCCTGGGCTATCCGGATGCAACCTCCGAGCGGCGCGTGCTCATGCAGGGCGAGCGGCGCGACATCCTGAACGAGACGCGCCCGGCGCTCTCGAGCGCCGATGTACAGGCGCTGCAGATCGAGGCGCGGCAGGTCTTCGTGGCCGACTCGCTGCTCGACTACGTGCAGGCGCTGGTGGCGCGCACACGCGCGGAGCTCTCGCTCGGATTGTCTCCGCGGGCCGCGCAGGGTCTGCTGCACGCGGCGCAGGCGTGGGCGCTCATTCACGAGGATCAGTCGGTGCTGCCCGAGCACGTGCAGGCGGTATTCGCCTCGGTGGCCGGCCATCGGCTCGAGCCGCGCGATGGCGAGGGGACCACGAGCGGCAGCGAGTTCGCCGGTGCGCTCCTCAAAGCGGTTCCCGTTCCTATCTGAGCCCCGCGCCGCCGGCGCGCGGGCTCTCGCCGCCTGGGCGCGCAGGCGCCAGGGCGAGGACGCCCTGCCGCTGCGGCTGCGCCCACGGCGCGTGTACATCCTGCCCACCCGCAGCGGCGTGGCCGCCGGCGCGCTGCTGTTCGTCATGCTGCTGGCCGGCCTCAACTACAACAACAGCCTCGCGCTGCTGCTGTGTTTCATGCTCGGTGGCGTCGCCATCGTCAGCATGTACGAGTGCCACCGCATGCTCGTGGGCCTCGCGGTCGAGGCCGGCCACGTAGAACCGAGCTTCGCCGGTCGCGGCGGGGAGCTCACGCTGCAGTTCGCCAATGACGACTCGCGCACGCGCGCGCGACTGGCGGTGCGCTGCGGCTCCTGCGCCATCACACGCTTTGCGCTGCCGCCGGCAGCCGTGCAGGTCGTGCGGGTGTGTTATCCGGGGCTCACGCGCGGTCGAGTGCGCCTGCCACGACTGGAGCTCTCGAGCGATGCGCCACTCGGCCTGTTTCGCGTCTGGTGCTGGCTGCATCTGCCACTGGAGGCGATGGTCTATCCGGCGCCCGCGGGTCAGCGCCCGCTGCCGCCCATGGGTGGCCCGAGTCGCGATGGCGGGCAGCGCGCCGGGCAGAGCGGCGAGGAGGACTGGGCATGGCTGCGACCGTTTCGCGAGGGAGATCCACCGCGCAGTGTCGCCTGGAAGGCCTATGCACGCGGTGGACCGCTGCTGGTGTCGCAATATGAGACCCCCTCCGGCGCGCACCGTCTGCTCGACTTCGAGCCGCTGCAGGACCTCTCGCTCGAGCAGCGCCTCTCGCAGCTGACACAGTGGGTGCTCGATTGTGAGCAGCGCGGCGCCAGCTATCGGCTCGTACTGCCGGGACGCAGAGTGCCCCAGCGGGTCGGTGCGGCGCAGCGGCGCACCTGCCTGGAAGCCCTGGCTCTCTATCCGCCATGAGCGCCGCGCCCCTCGATGCCATGGATACGGGCGAGCGTGCGCCGGCGCAGACGGTCGGCCTGGTGCTCGCGGCACTGCTGGGCGCGGTCGCGCTCAATCTTCACCACACCGCGATCTGGTGCGCGCCGCTGGCGCTGGCGGTGGCCGCCTGGCGTGCCCGCACCTGGCGCACGCGCCCGAAGCTGCCTGGCCTGGCGTTGCGCGCGGCCGCGGTCATCGTGCTGACCGCCGCCGCGGCACTGCACTTTCATTCCGGCGGCAGCATGGGCGCCGCGGCGAGCCTGCTGGTGGTCGGCGCGGCCTTGAAGCTCTCGGAAACCTCTACCCGTCGCGATTGGCTGGTCGTGCTGAGCGCGGCGCTGTTTCTGCTGCTGGCCGCGGTGCTGGATGCACAATCACTCTGGCGCATGCCACTGTATGCGCTGGAACTGTGGCTGCTGTGCAGCGGTCTCTACGCGCTCGGCGCCGGGCGCGACGCGCCCTCCCCCAGCACGCTGCTGCTGAGCTCCGGGCGCAGCCTCGCCGCCGCCCTGCCGCTGGCGGTGGTGCTGTTTCTGTTCTTTCCGCGTCTGCCCGGGGCCTTCTGGGCCGTGCCCAATCCGAACGCAGCGGTCACCGGGCTCGGCAACGAGCTCGACCCCGGCAGCATCACGCAGCTGGCCGCCTCGAGCGATCCGGCGCTGCGGGTACGCTTCACTGGCGCGTTGCCCCCGCTGCCCGAGCGCTACTGGCGCGGCCCGGTGCTGCACGATTTCGACGGCTCCATCTGGTTTCGCGGGCCACCCAATCTCACGCCCCCCGCACCCCTGCAGTATGGCGGTACGCGCTACCAGTATGAGGTGAGCCTCGAGCCCAACGAGCATCGCGTGCTGATCGGCATGGACGTGCCCACGGCGCGACCCGAGGGACTGGACTCGGTATGGACCTATGACTACGAGCTCATCTCGCGCACTCCGCTGCTGCATCCCGTCAGCTATCAGCTGATCTCCTATGCGCAGCATCGCGGTCCGGCCGCGCTCCCGGCCGCCGAGCGCGAGATGGATCTGGATCTGCGCCGCGAGGGCCGCCGCAATCCGCGCAGTGTGCAGCTGGCGCAGCAACTGCGCGCGCGCGCCGGCAGCGATGCGGCCTACGTGGCCGCGGTGCTCGACTACCTGCGCCAGGGCGGCTTCAGCTACACACTCGACCCGCCACCGCTCGGTCCGGACTCGATCGATGACTTGTTGTTCGGCACGCGACAGGGATTCTGCGGCCACTATGCATCGGCCTTCGCGATGCTGATGCGTGCCGGCGGCGTGCCGGCACACGTCGTGACGGGCTATCTGGGCGGTGAATGGAACCGCTTCGGTGATTACCTGCTGGTGCGTCAGTCCGCGGCGCATGCCTGGGACGAGGTCTGGCTCGAGGGGCGCGGCTGGGTGCGCGTCGAT